>Ga0307507_10000670_pt1 | contig 74375 bp, 23 predicted proteins | sample 7_EM_MG_FD_207223 | JGI IMG/M metagenome (GOLD analysis project Ga0307507, IMG submission 207223) | Populus trichocarpa ectomycorrhiza microbial communities from riparian zone in the Pacific Northwest, United States - 7_EM | ecosystem: Host-associated > Plants > Roots > Unclassified | place... | reverse complement strand
ATTCTAACTTAATCAGGCAGGAACTAAACTAAATTAGTGGGAGTGTCCGCATATCAATTGGGGGGTGTCCGTATACCAATTAGGGGGTGTCAATTTACCGCTGGCCTAAATTTTAAGCTAGTCTAAGACGGATGAGTCACATGCGGGCTTCATAGCTCTCGCCTTAGAGCACATCGCTGGGAATTCCACGTCTACCACTTTGAAGTACTTTCCATCAAACGTCAATTCAGGACTTATTGAAACAATTTCGTCTCTCGTCATCTTTGATTTCTTGCACTCTTTTGTCCACTACTATAATTGACACGCCTTCCTCTGTAATCCAGGGCATTTCTCACAGCTATCTCTCGGTCGCTGTCGGCTTTCATATTAGAGGAGATTATTTCTTTCAATCCACTCATACATATTTTCTCCTACAGTAGTCGTGCTGCTATAGCTTTTACAGCGCTTTTCTGTATATTTGATCCTAATCACATGATCCTTGGCCCCGAGAGGATTGGAGGTAAATTGAGGCAATTGTGTTGCTAAATTTCCGTTTTGAGCCAGTAGCTCCGCCTTTCCAGTACCTTGTTGATCAGTCTCCATCACTCTTGTCTCAAGAAATAGTGACTGCCAAACTCCATCATGAAGGCCTGGAACTCTTCCGTTTCTATCCTCTCGCTGCTCAGCAACTTCATTTCTCCAAATTCTCCAGATCAACTTCCACAGCAGGTCCGATACGGCGAGATGCAGGGCGCTACATACAGTCTTCCACCTCTCCCCTATGCTTACAATGTTAGTATCTCTACTTGGTTTGCCTCAGCGGTGCTCCGCCCGGCGGTTCCGTCTCACTTCATTCTTATCGACTGACCAGTGACACAGGCCTTGGAGCCGCACATCTCGGCCCAAATCATGGAGCTGCATCATAGCAAGCACCACCAAACCTACATCACGAATCTAAATGCAGCCTTGGAATCTCAGCAAGAGGCCATCCAGACCTCCGACATCCCGACTCAAGTCTCACTGCAGCCTGGAATCAAGTTCAATGCCGGCGGCCACATCAACCACTCGTTGTTCTGGCAGAATCTGTGCTCCGCTAATTCGTCTGATGCTAAATCATCTGCGGCTCCGAAGTTGGTGGAGAAGATCAAGGCAACGTGGGGTGATGAGGCGAAGTTCCGCGAGGCATTCAAGACGGCATTGTTAGGAATTCAGGGAAGTGGATGGGGATGGCTAGTTAAAGCTGAAGGTGGCAAAGAGGACAGGCTTGTGATCATGACGACGAAGGATCAGGATCCGGTTGTCGGCAAGGGAGAGGTTCCTATCCTTGGGGTTGATATGTGGGAGCACGCGTACTATCTCCAGGTAAGTGTAGTAAAATGCTTCATCAGGAGTTGTTTTTAGTGCTTGCTTGCTTTGTCTATTGCTAACATCCTGCTCCAGTATCTCAACGGTAAAGCAGCTTATGTGGAGAATATCTGGAACGTGATCAACTGGAAGACAGCGGAGGAGCGCTACCTTGGCGGCCGTGCGGATGCCTTTAAGGTGTTGAAAGCTTCCATGTAGAAGTTCCCGTTGATCACAAAATGCTTTCGTGACGCTAGGAGCCTGTGCGCCGTCTATATTCTATTCTCAAAACATGGAAACTTTCTTGCTTGACAACCGTTTAATAAATAATATTTTGAGTGCTTCATGTGACAGCGCCGTGCAGTTTTCATCCGATACCCTCAGGGGTAACCTGTATGGCGTTTATATCAGCTGTCTTACCTGTTAGCTCTTTAAAGGGTAGGAGCACCTTGATGGCTCACGAGTAGAATGCTTGGCAAAAAAGGTAATCTCTCAAATCTGCTCATCCTTCTCAATACGCTGCATATACTCCGCCCAGCCTCAATGTTAGTTCCGAATTGATCGCTACAAGGAAATATACCTCTAACTTCAACCTTCACGCATCTACAATCGTTCCAGCACACCATAGCCCTTACAAACCAGCACTTGGCCTCAAATGTGCAATGGAGAGTCAGGCCGCCTTAGCCAGGGTGGCACGATTGCCATCCTACGTCCTCCACACAGCGAATATGGGCATATGGCCTGCGATGGTTCTAGCATCCACTGGCATCTCCTCTTCCGGAACAATATCCAAGCAGAACGGCGGACGTTGGCAGAGTTTCGGGGTGTGGAAGAGAGGCACATGGACGCGGTGAGGAAGTGTTGGGTTATGATCCAGTAAGCTCCCAGTACAGTCCTACAGCCTCTGCTTGCGTTCTTGGAGCCTTCGGGCTGTAGTTGAAAGTGCAATGGCGTGGCCAGTGTTCATAACGCTTCTGTTAACATTTTACGCATCGTAGCTACGACGGCGATATCACGGGCTGCACAATGCCATCAGCGGGTTACAAGCCGTTCTATTCCTTCCCTATCAACGCGCCATTTTTAGAGGACACGGAAGGCGGTGCGGTAATGGAGCTGCAGCGGCCGCTGGAGCTAGGAGTTGGAGAAAGCGGGGTTGTTGGACGCAGGGTTTCTATCGTGACAGGGCTAGGAGCAGGCGCGAAGAGAGTTGCGGAAGGGATTATTGGATGGAATTGATTTATGTTTGTATGGCGCTGGAGATGGTTCGCGGAGGATAATGTGGTTGCAGTACCAGGGGGCGAAGGGGTTTCTTGAGGTGCTTGCGATTAATACGTGCTAGTTAATGTAGGAATTCGCTCACTTCGAGTCAATGGGGTGCTTTCAAAGCCGGACAATTGTTACACGCGGATATACGGCCTTAGGGTGATAATGGTGAATGGTAGGAGTGGCTTGAAGTAGGCGTTCGCTTCACAATATCATTCCACGAAGTCCCTTACCTAGCTGAACATGAAGCCAAGCCCTTCCTAATAAAACCTAATCTGCATAAGCATGTAAATATGTTTAATCATAAGAAGAACATAGTTGCCTTCCTTAGACGTTCAGAGGCTAATAAAACGGCCTTTAAGTAATTAAATGCCTCTAAAGCTGCCAAAGGCGTAATGAACATGACACTAAACCATTTTCGTTATTTCTCCATTTTCTTTCCCAAGGTTGGGTACACCTCCTTCTTTCTCAAAATACTCCCTTTTTTATTATGTGGTTTTAGTTGGCCATATCTTCAATTACTTTCTACATTCTTGAAAACCTACTCTCCTTGATCAATTAATGTTTCGGGTTCTCCTACAGCGCTCTGTAGCATAGTTTGTCAACTACTCCCGTGAAACGGGTTTTATTAGGATGCAAATTTATTTTGAAGTACATATCCAAAGGTATAAAATCTCCCCAAACTCCACTTCAATCTGATTCTCCTAGTTAACCAAGAGTCTGAAGCTCGGCCAGTGTTGCCGAAAGCTCCGGGAGTGCTCGCCAAGGCACTAAAACCTCGGCTAGTGTTGATATTCTGACACTGACCCAGCTTCACTTGTTATACAATTCAAACTTTTATTAAATCACGTTTAGAGGCAATAACACAATTATATTTTAATTATAACGTTAATACAGCTATTTGGAACCTTTAATTAAATACTTCCTACCATTCATTACGATTTTGAAAGATATTAGTAATAAAATAGACAATATGAGTTTCGAGAGGTTATATTAAGGTTATACTAAGGTTTTATTAAGGATCTAATATAGCTATAGACCCTAGAGAACTAGCAGTCTAGAGAGGTATTTATTAATATTCTATTTATATTATTATTTTAATCTAACCTAACTATATTAGTTGCTGCTAAATCCCTTTTAGCCCCTAGAGAACAACTGCAATGACTCTTATATAAGCACTATAGGTATATATCTAGGTTATATCCATAATCTAATATAGAATAGATACTACTTAATAGTCTAAACACCTAATTTTATAATGAGGTAAAGTGACTTCTAGTGGTTATAAGAAGGATCTAATTAGGATATAGACCGAAAATTTTCTCTAAAATGGGTAGGTGAATGCTTTTAGTAGGATAGAGGTTGCATAAAATGTAAGTTATATTTTAGATAAAACTATATTATATCTATAATTTAACCTTAATAGATTATTAATAAAGTCCTTAGTAGCCCTAGTAGCTCTATCTAAGATCTAGACGCCACTATAATAGCTATATATAGCACTCTGGCGAATAGGGTAGTAGCTTCTAGGCCATATTCTAATCTAGACTTAGATAGTGGTGAGGGCGAGGGTTCTGGCACTTATAATACTACTCCTTGGCTAAATATTATAAAGGGGCGCATTTTTGGTGCCCCTAGCTAATATACTAAGGCATAGTACCTTGGACTTAATAAGCGCCTAGGGTAGGTTCCGTTCTTTTATATTAAGGTAATATCTAGTATATATCTAGCTTATATCTAAGATGTAACCTAAATATAGCCCTATAGCAAATATTTCCTTGTCTATGTTCTGCTAGAGGAGATTTTCTATAAATAGGATTGTGCTATTAGAAAGACTATAAGTTATAAGTGCTATATATCTTTGTTATATCCTAAATCTAACTATAATAGAATCTAAATGCCGAGCACACTGTTTGCGCTTAGGAAAAAAAATTCGCAAATGGTTATAGAGGATTAATTAAGTATATTAAGTCGCATTTTCTAGTAAGATCCTAGATGTATCTATATTGCATCTATATTATAACCTTTTTCTAATCTTAAAATAAAGAGAGGTGTAGGCTATATAATTAGAAGTATAAAGCCCGGAGGTTAAAAAGAGCTGGAATTGGATAATTTGGATAGTATGGTTGTCTATATATCTATATTATATCCTAGATCTAACCTATTTTAGCGGCTTAGAAGACACTTTATAGAGCTATTTATATGGAAGAGGAACTGCAGGTTATATACCCTGTTAGTAAAGCAGTAAAAAAGGCTAGAATATATTATAATAGTATAAACTATTGTTCTTTTATCTAGGATATATTGCTAATATATTTTAGCGCCCCTAGCCGAAAATGCACCCTTAATGGCTAAAGGTTATGGAAAATATAAAGCAACTTTAGTAGATCTAGGTATGTTATTATTTATAATCTTATTATATTATAGATCTAATTAGAATATATAGAGGAGCTAGTTAAGCAGATGCGTATTATATTCTATTTTAGAATTCTATTAATACCTAAGGGTAAGGTAAGTTTAGGCAGTTCTAATTACTATATAACTATAATCTAACTATGATCTAACCTTGATATAGCCTAACTGTACCATAATATTTAAGGTTATTGGTAAGTCTAATAAGCAGAAGTGTTCTTTGTGTAGGACTAGTAGTAAGAGTAGGTTTGTTAGTTATATTTCTGATATATTTTAGATCTAACGTAAATAGCATGCTTATCTAACTGGGCTATATGTATATGGTTCAATAAGGTATGCTTATAGTCTTTAATTATATTGCTAATATATTTATAATCTAACTGTAAATAGAACTTCGTTTTACCCAGAATAACGCTGCTAGGGGTTATAGATGACTTTAATAATAGGGAGACATTTGATACTAAAGAGGACTACGCTATATAGGTTAAATAGGTTATAGCGTTTATATATCTTAGATATATCCTAGTTCTATTCTGGTTCTATTATAGATACTAAAGCATTAAGCGCGGGCATAGAGCATAGTGTGGAGTATATGGGTTAGGCTTTTTTAGATATTGTAATGTCTTTATATCTAGGTAATAACCTTAATATAACCTCTGCTCCTTATGCCCGTGAATATAAAAATTTATATTAACTAAGTTCTTGTTCTAATTTTCTTAGCTCTAACTCTAGCTTTTAATTTTATAGTTTAATTGCCTTTGCTTTAGCTTCTATACGTAGAACCCTAGCCTCTTGTTTACGAATATTTAATTAGGATTGCTGTAGCGTTAACTGTTGTAAGAATTAAGCTTGTTGAGTAACTATTATATGAAGTAAAGACTGTGTGTTAGGGACGCTTTAAGTACAATGTTACGACTACTTGGAGAAGAGTCGGCGGAAGCTAGTTAGTTGATACAGGCACGGTCCAGGATGGAGCCAGTAGAGCTATATGACGAGGAATGGTAACCGAGGTCACATGACGTGCTCTATAAGGTCTATAAGGTCTGCGAGGTCTGTTACGTACCTTACGTACCTTACGTACCTTACGTACCTCACGTACAAGAGAGGATTTCTTAGGAGTACGGTTGTGTATTTAAAGGACCTTAGTCCCTACCGTAGATAGTTCTCTCCTTGTAGTAAATCTTAGAATATAATTGGAGTTACTCTATTAGGCAACCACTCTACCAGTTATTATTACGTTGTTAATTTGTTCTTACCTACATACCCAGCCTAATAATAGGACCCACCGTAGTTCTTACTATAAGGTTCCGTTACACATTCACTACTAAGGTTACGGTATTAAATAAGATTGAATAACATGCCACCTAAAGCACTAGTTGCAACGATATCGATAGTAGCCATAACCTTAGGGCCAGGTGATACCAGTATAGATAATAGGGATTCTTAGGTAGTTACGCAAGGTTAGTTATAGGAAATGGTTAATCACTTATAAGATAATAGTAGGATACTTAAAGAACGTATTAATGGAATTAGAGCAGCGAAAATTAAACTACCTTTAATTAAACGATTCTTAGGGGAGAAGTTAAAGCTTAAGGGGTTTCTTACGCAGATACACTTTAAGGTAGTACAGAAAGGAGCGAAGTTAGCAATATCGTTAGATTAAGTAGCCTATACAGGATTGTTTCTGACAGGGAGGGCACTTAAGTGGTTTAAACTGTATCTTACGGAAATATAGGCTAATGGCATAATAACTACTAACTAGGACGTGCGGTATATATTTACTAGTTAGAACGGGTTCGCGGAATAACTAATGTAGATATTTAGAGATCTAGAGGCCACAACTACAGCGGAACGAAAGCTTTAGAACTTAGTATAACGCACTTTAGTGATTAAGTATATAACACAGTTTTAAACACTAGCTACATAGGTTGAGTAGAATAATAGGGCGCTTATGGCATAGTATAAATAGGGACTTAAGGCTAAAGTCTAGGACGCAATTATTCTGATAAAAGATGCGGATACTCTAAGAGAGTTAATAGATTAGTTAATAAAGATCGATAATAGGATCTATTAAAGGGAACAAGCCAAGAGAGGGCAAGATAGAGTTCTATAGTTATATAAGGCGTAGAGTACGCAACGACAGATATAGAGTTAAAAACTATAGAATGGCGCAGAGCTAATAGACCTAAGCGGTACTAAAGAAACCTAAAGGTGGGAAAAGAAACCATAGAAACCTAGAGGTTAAGGATTAAGTAATTAAAGGACCTAGGAGTAGAGGCTAAACTAGGGATCTTAGCAGCAGAAGACATTTAGGCGGACTCCACAGCAAGAAAAATGGTTTAAAGATAGGGCTTGTATAAATTACGGAAAACAAGGTTATTTCGTCAGAGACTATAAAGGTGGTTAGAGTAACTACGCGGTAAAGGGAATAAGGCTAGTAGACGGCACATACGTATAGAGGGATAATAGTGCACTGCGAGGAATAAAAGAATGTTTAATTAACAGTTTTGCGTATTGTTACAATAACGCATACCGAATTTATAAGGACGCTAAGTACGGCGCAAGCTATTAGCTATAGGAGCTATTATTATTTAAGTTTAGAGGAACCAACAAACCAGCTTATAGATCGGACATTAAAGATAATAAGTTTAATATAGGCGAAGCGTTTACCAATAACAAGGTAATAAAGGCAGCTTACTAGGAGCATACAGACCTTAGAGAAGTTAAAACAGAAGTAGAAACTAAGACCGTTACGGAATAGGGTTTAGTAATAGATATTATAACACTATTGAATATAATTTCCATCGCTTTATAAGACGATAGGAGTAATATTTAGAAGAAACTAAGTAAGCAGATAACTGCTAGTGCTAGCTTATTACTTAATAAAGGTAAAAGGCCATAGGCTTAAGATTCTTAAAAAGAGATAAGAGAAGCTTAAGATTCTTAAGACGAGATAAGACACACCTAAGGACCCACAACGGACGAAAACCGATGGGAAAGAATAGTGACTTAGTTTAGTAACAAACAAATAAGTATAGGACGCAAGTTTAAGAACTACGAGTTTAGGGAACGAATAAGAACGTTAGTAATCCTAGGTAAATGCAGTATTCAGCCTAAAGATTAAATAGTTAATATAAGGATTAAAAAGCAAAACGACTATAAAGATCTAGCTGTAAGACGCAGAAAATAAGAAACTATAGATAAGTTTAGAATAAGAATTATTATATAATAAGAGCAAAAGCTAGACAAGAGGTTAGCTATGCCAGGTTATATAAGGGACAGAGCACCCGTATAAAGAGTTACTAATAGGCTAAGTGCAGGGACACCTAGGGTAAAATGGTTAGATAAATTGGAACAAGAAGAGGATCTAGATATCCTAACTAGGTTTAAAGAAAGATATACTAAAGGATGTCATGATGTAGTAATAACAAGGTACTTTCTAACAGATAAACTATACACACTAAACCAGTTATACGGAAAGTGGTATAGGCAACAACACAATAATAAATAGGAAGACTTTTATATATGGCTAGACGAAAAAGTTGTCTAAGACTAACCTATTACGGAAAAACATATGAGTTACGTTAAAGGAGCGTTAATTATAATATTAAGGAACCTAGAAGAAGGATCTAGGGATTAGAGAAGTAAGCGATAAATCTTAGTACCTATAGCAGAGATACTAGTGGTTAGGTTAACTAGGTATAGGTTTAAATTTAAGGATAAAGACAAACCGAGAGTTAACCTAAAATATGTAGCGTATTATATACTATTATGGATAGCTTGTGTGGATAACATGTGTAACATGCATAGAGCACCTAAAAACAAGAACTGGAAGTACTTAGTAAGGATATATTAGGCACCAGAGGAAAAGCGGTTTAGGAACGCTAAGTATATATATAGATGGCACCCAGTAGAAGTACAAGGTTAAAGGGACTTAATACTTTAACTAGGAAGATTCCTTACGGAAGAGTGCCTAGATGGACAATAGTGGTAGGAGTGCCTAAAGAACACTTGTCTATAGTATATAGAGGAAAAGAAATAAACTAAGTATTGGCCTAAGTTAGACTAAGTATAGGCAGGATCTAGTAGCCAACAGTTAGAAAAAGGGGAGGTGTACGGAACTAGAGGGAACTAGTATTAGAGCTTTAGACCCTTAAAGGAATTTAAGGACAATACCTAAATTTATGAGTTAAATGGCAAGATTAACAGTTTAAAGTGTTAGTAAATAGTGGAGTAACTAGGAACCACATATTACTAAAGGCAGTGGAAAGGATGGGGTTACTATATAGACAAAAAAAACACCCTTATCCACTTATAACAATTTCAGGAGATTAGATAGCCTACGGAGGAGGTGTTATTAATCTTAAAATAGGACCTATTTAGATAACTATTAAAGGAAGACTAGTTAGAATGTCTTTTGATATCCTACTATTGGAATAGGATAAGGCGATACTAGGAATGCCTTGGTTATAGGAGTATAATTTAAAGATTAATTAGGTTATAGGTTAGGTTAATATTAAGGATACTTAATAGCGCAAAGTGCGACAGTAAACCAAGTTGGTATAGTACCAAGTTAGAGCGATATACGAAGAGACTAAGCAAGGCTTAAGTTATATACCAAAGAGATACTACAAGTATGGTAAAAAGTTATGGTTACTAGAAAGTGAAAAGCTGTTAAAGTATGCAGTATGGGACCACAAGATAGAATTAGAAGAGGGAATAAGTCTAAAGTTCTTTCTAATCTATAAGCTTACTAAAATGGAGTTAGTAGCGCTTAAGGAGTTTATCCAGGAGAACTTATATAAGGGATATATTAGACCGTTATAGTCGTTAGTAGGATATCCAGTACTATTCATCCTAAAGAAAAACGGAAAACTTAGGATGTGTATAGACTATAGACAGTTAAACAGTATTACTTAGAAGGATAGGTATCCTTTACCCTTAATTAGCGAAATCTAAGACAGGATAGGTAACATAAAGATCTTTATAAAGATAGATCTAAGGTGGGCATACCATTAGATTAGGATCAAGGAAGGTAATAAATAGAAGGCAGCCTTTAGGTTAAAGGAAGGACTATATAAGCCATTAGTTATGCAATTCGGACTTATAAACATACTAGTAACGTTCTAGAAGCGAATTAATAGTGTGTTAGAAGAACACCTAGATGAATTTATTATAGCGTACCTTAATAACATTATTATCTACTTAGAGAGTAAGGAAGAATATAGAGAACATATTAAATAGGTTTTAAAGAGACTATAAGAAGAACAGATGCTAGTAGCAATTAAGAAATACGAGTTCTTTACTAGGAAAACCAATTTTATTAGATTTATTATTAAACCAGGCCAACTTAGTATAGATCCAAAAAAGATCGAGGCTATAGTAAATTGGTAGAAACTAGAGAACGTTATATAGTTAAGATCGTTCCTAGGGTTTTGCAATTACTGTAGAAGGTTTATAGCGTAATGGTTAAAGGACATTAAACCACTTATACGGTTAATAAAGAAACAAGAACTATGGGTATAAAAAAAGAAGCAATAAGAACTATTTAAAAAAGTTAAAGGGTTATTTACCTAGGAGCTAGTTCTTAAGATCTATCAACTAGGTCTAGAGACGGTTGTAGAAATAAATGCATCAGACTTTACACTAGGGGCATACTTTATATAGAAATATTAAGATGGATAGCACCTAGTGGTATACTACAGTCGAAAAATGACACTACTAGAGTTAAACTATGACATCTACAATAAGGAGTTGTTAGGTATAGTTGCAGTACTTAAGGAATAGAGAGCATTCTTATAAGGCATAGAGAAACCATTTATGGTTAAGACGGACTATAAGAACCTTATAGGATTCCTAACAATAAAGGAACTTAACTAAAGATAGGTTAGATGGGTGGAAATGCTTACAGAATACTATTTTGAAATTTAGTATACCAAGGGTACAGACAATGCATAAGCAGATGCTCTAAGCAGAAAAGCTGAATTATAAAGTAATGAAAAGCTATTAGGAGCTTTGTTACAAAGGGATTAAGACGGATTAATTAGGTACAATTACCCAAAGATTATAGTAACTAAGGAAAGTTAGATCTATAAGTTACTAGAGAGTAATTAGATACAGAAGATCTAAAAAGTATAGGTAGAGGATCTAGACTTAGAGCAATATGAAAACAGAGAAGCAACGTATATGCCTAAGTCTATTGCAGAAGAATTTGTTAAAGAATTCCACAAGGGAATGATATAAGGACACAACAGAGCTACAGGCTTAGTGTTAAGACTTTAGGAGGAGTATATTATTTAAGGAATCTAGGGACTAGCAAGGTAAGTTATAAAGAAATATCTAGATTGCTAAAGGAACAAACCAATAAGGCATAAGCCGTATAGAGGGCTACAACCTGTTAAAATACTAGGAAGACCATAGGAAGTTATATTATGGGACTTTATTATTAAGTTACTAAAGTTAAGAGATCCTATTATAGGATAAGATTACAACGCGATTTTAGTAATAGTAGATAAGCTAATAAAGTAGGGATACTTTATAGTATGCACTAAAGAGATATTAGTAGAAGATGTCGCTAGAATCTATATAAAAGAAGTATTTATAAGGCATGGAGCACCAGATAAGATTATATTAGACAGAGATCTAAGATTTATAGTAACATTTTAGGAAGTGTTTCTGGCAGAATAAGGAGTTTGCGTAGTAATATCTACAGCGTATTATCCGCAGACGGATGGATAAACGGAAAGACTAAACTAGACACTAGAGCAGTATTTAAGGTATTATATTAATTATGCACAGAATAATTAGGTATTGTTATTACCAGTTATATAGTTTACATATAACGCAACACCACAAGAAGGAATAGGGACATTACTATTTAAGGCGAATTATGGGTATAAGCTAAAAACATCGTTATCACTATATTAAGTAAAGAAAACGAGTAGCACAGCTAAATAAAGAATGGAGATGTTAATGAATCTTTATGCAGACCTTAAGGAAACAGCTAAACTAGTACAAGAACAAATAAAAAGGTACTATAATGCTAAGAGATCTAAGGGACCAGATCTTAAGGAGGGAGATAAAGTATGGCTACTATATAAAAATTTTAAGAGTCGATGACTAAGTAAGAAGTTGGACTATGTTAGACTAGGACCTTTTAAAATTAAGCAAAGGATTTTATTGGTTATGTATAAGTTAAACCTACCAGCTAAAATGAAGATCTACCCTATATAATATATCGTAATGCTAGAGCCAGTATATGGGAATATGGAGCCACCAGTTTACAAGGTAGACACATATAGAGGACAAGAGGAAGATAAATAGCAAGTTTCGAAGATTATTAGTTATAAGAATGTAGATGACGAAATGTGGTATAAAGTAAAATGGATAGGCTATAGTAAGACTACCTGGGAACCACTAAGCAACTTAGAGAACGCTATAGGAAAGGTAAAGGAGTATTAGAAGAAAGCAAGTTAGGGAGTATTAAAAAAGGATCGCCAAAGAACGGGTTACCTAAGGGGGACCTAAGAGGAGCAATTGCTGAGCTACTTGGAGTTATTTCCCTTGCAGGAGGAGAGCTAGTCCTTGCGTTACCTAGCTTGTTAAGACCCTGTTAAACAAGTTTCCACTTCTTAGAACGGACCTTCTTACGCACTTTCTTAAGACGAAGAAGACAGGTAGAGGCCAATAGACAGGCTTTAAGGGCACGCTGTTAAGTAGCTATAGCCTCCTACTCTACTTCCCGCGAATAATAAAGTTTATCTAAGGCACTTAAGAGCTTACTGTTAAGTTTTGTAGTGGTAGATTAAACATGAGACCCTATAATAAGTTACTCAGGGAACTTAAAGACTGTTAAGAGTTATAGGACGCGTATACTTAGCGTCAGAAACTAAACAAACATTGCATAGCAATTAAATGTTTAACTTAGTACACTCTAAGCAGGAAGAGGGTTGCCGGGATAAAGGACTCGCTAGTATAACGCATACTAACCCCTCTTTCGCACAATAAGAACACGGAGACGGCATAACTTTACTAAGCAATAGTATGGCAGCCACAGTATGGGCACGTTGTTAGAACGAAGAAGAAGAAGATACTTTAGGTATAATAAGTAAGGATATTAACCAGATTAATTAGACGGATATTACACCTCTAGTAAATAACTTAGAGATGTTAGGAATCTTTAAGGACAAAGATAAAGAGGAGGGAGATAGTGTTACGGATGCTTTAAGTACAATATTACAACTACTTAAAGAAGAGTCGGCGGAAGCTAGTTAGTTAATACAGGCACGGTCTAGGATGGAGCCGGTAGAGCTATGTAATAAGGAATAGTAACTAAGGTTACATGACATGCTCTATAAGGTCTATGAGGTCTGCGAGGTCTATTATATACCTTACGTACCTTACGTACCTTACGTACCTTACGTACCTTACGTACAAGAGAGGATTTCTTAGGAGTATGGTTGTGTATTTAAAGGACCTCAGTCCCTACCGTAGATAGTTCTCTCCTTGTAGTGAATCTCAGAATATAATTGGAGTTACTCTGTTGGGCAACCACTCCACCAGTTATTATTACGTTGTTGATTTGTTCTTACCTATATACCCAGCCCAATAATAGGACCTACCGTAGTTCTTGCTATAAGGTTCCGTTACACTGTGAGCTACTCTTATGTCCTAGATATAGTTAGCTTATAAGCTAGATATATTAAGGATATATCTAGATAATCTTACTTAATGGTGAAATAGGTTTAGGAGAGAGCAAAACCTAGCTATTATTTAATGTTATAATAGAGGAGACTAAAAGATATTAGCTTTATAGAACTTAGTAAAATCTAGAATATAATATACCGGAGTAAATAGAGGCAATAGATTATAAGCGAGATTTTAATCATACGCCTTACAAACTTTGTAATTGCGACTGTGGGCGTATATTAGTTCCAGAAGATAATATATCTAATATAATATTATTAAAATTAAAATCTTTATCCTCTTTAATACTTATAGATATAGCATTAGCTTTTTCTTTACTAGTATAGGCCTGTTTTCTTAAATTTTCTAGCTCTTTTAAACCTTGTTGAACTATAGCAGATTATATTAGCGATATATCCACGTTAGAGCCATAATAAAGCTATATATTTACGCTTCTCTGCAAGAGCTATTTTTTTGGCGATAGATGTAGTTTGTAATGTATATAAAATTCCATGCTGATTATACGCCTTCCACGCTTTGTAATTAAAAATATTAATTCTTTACCCACTAAATCTGTTATTATAATACTATATGACGGATATAACAGATATACAAATATTAAAATAGCGGCGAGAAGGCTTAATTAACGCCCTAGATTATTTGCTTGAAAATAGGAGTATTTAACGGTGTTTATATTCTTTATAATTATAGAGAATATATTATTGTCTATTTTACTGCAATATGGATTTATTCCAGATGTAATATATATATATCGCTTATGTTGACACCAGTTTATAATTTTATGGTTATTGCTGTACTTTTCTATAACCGCGAATGTTAGAATGTGGATATAATATGGATAAATTAGGGATATAATATCTTTATACTTTTAATTACGTCTAAAATTTTGTAGTATTGCTTGTGGCTTATAGCCTCCATAATTAAAGCTATATGCTGCCTAATACTATCTTGGCCTATATTTCCGGCTCTAATAACCTAACAAATACCGTAAAGAATGTGGATTTGGTAATATATAATTGTAGACTTTATATAGCCCTGCTAGGTCTGCGAGGGGTTAATATCTGCTAGGTAAAGGCCAAGCCCTAATATATTTTAGTAATATCTTTAATATATACGCATTATAAAATACCTTTTGCCTGCGCCCTATCTATATCTATAAGAGCTGCATAAAATCTACGTTTATGAATATAACTCTAATAAGTTGGATAGCCGCAATTCTTATATAAGCGGAATATAGTATGGAAAAGTTGTTAATATATTTCTGCTGATTAACCTATGGCTTGGTTTATAAAAACTCTTATTAGTATAATAACTATAGCCTTATTAGAATAAAGATATAACCGTAATATAACCGTAATATAACCGTAATATAACCAAGTTATATAATACCTTTATTAATTCTAGGGATATTTGCGGTAATTATAACCTTATTTAACCTAGCTATACTAACTCGTTTAAAAGACATATTAATTTTAAATGTTTTTAATATTAAGAGTATTTCTACCTAGCCTTTTTAAAAGTATATAATTATTAGCTTACTATCTTGGTGGAATATATCTTATATATATCTAGGACCTGTTTTATAATATAGATGCTTTTTAAATATTACCCCTTATATATCTTAACCTTTCCTCTTCTTTGTAAGCAACCTGCTTGACATCTTTAAGGAAGGGGCGACCTAGGGGATAGGCTTTGTCGATGACACAAACCTAATTACATATAGGCCAACAGCCGCAGAGAACTGCAGGACACTAGAGAAAGCCCACGACACCTATATAGAATAGGCAAGATAATATGGAGTCTAATTCTTACCAGAGAAATACCAGCTAATCCATTTTATAAGAAAATATAACCAATCTGCAGATCTTTAGCATACAATCTATATCCAAGACTTTGGGGGTCAACCGGTTTAAGGCCTAAGGGTATTAGGAGTGTAGGTAGACAGCAAGCTCTAATAGAGCGCATATGCAGCGCAAGCGGCCTATAAGGGCTAAGTATAGTATATCGCTATGTCTAGGATCGTTAATTCTATATGGGGTCCATGCTTCCAGAGGTTACGCCTACTATACATAGCAGTTATCCGGCTAACCATAACGTATAGATCTAGCATTTAGGCCACTAGAGAAACTAAGAAAGGCCCCCCTAAATCACTCCTTAAACTACTCTAAAAGGTCCAAATAGCCTGCCTTAGGAGTATAACAGGCGGGTATAAGCGAACGGCCACAGCACTACTTAAGAAGGAAGCCAATATTCCCCCCCTATAACTATATATTAAAGCCAATGTAATATAAAGGGTGTAAAAGGAACGCAACTTTAACGTTATAAAGTATATTAAGACACGCCTAAATAATCTATAGAGGGACCCTAGGGTGCCCTATAAAAGAAGGAACCAACAACCCCAAAGTAGGGAAGATATATTAGGAAAATAGGTGGAGAAAGTAGAAGAAGAATAGTACGGTGCTAGGGCCTAGGCCTATATAAAGGAGAAAGGAAGACGCGTAAGAGGCCAGTAAAGACAATAGTAAGAAAGAGAAAGGAGCTAAAGTAGAGTATAAAAGAGTACTAGAAAACCATCTACTATAATACAATACTGGTTAGACCGACGCTGGAGAGACAAATAGGAGTTAAAGGTATAGAGGTAGACTTAGGCAAGGGGAACCTAAGCCGTAGCATAGGTAATACTATAGGGGGTAAATACCTAAGGGCTCTAAGAGGGCCTAACAAAGGTAGAAAATACAATAGTAACACTCTTAAGGACAGAAATAATAGAACTAAAAGATTAGCTTTACTAGGTAGGTATCCCAGTAGGTAGCCCAAGGTGTAAATATAGCTGGCTAAAACAGACACCAAAATACGTAATACTATTATGCCCCTTACACACTAGCTAAGAAGTAATGCTCTTAGCAGCTAGTACAGAAAACTATAATATACTACTCTTAATATAGAAAGGCCTTAAGGCGGCTACCCAGTGGCTTATTAGCTAAAATATGCTAGACCAGTTCTAGGTTGCAAAGGAAATAGCAATAAAAGGCAAAGGGGTGAGTAATAGGCGCCCCCTAATAACTCTACAGGAGTAGAGTATAGTATATAATACTAGCGCGTCTGTAGGTTTATTACGGCAGCAGTGGTTCCCAAGGAGGTCAAAAAGTAAGGTAGTAGAGCACCACTAGTAACTTATAGGCAACTTATAAGCGAGCCCCAAAAGGCAGGGAGACGGATCACGGGGTTTTCTTAAATAGAGTTTTCTCCCTATATGTATATAAGGAGTAGTCCGCGTGGGCCCAACAGGGATCTGAATCAGACGTTAAGCAATGAATAATAATAATTATTTTAAGTCTTTAATTGAGGACTAAGTTACTTCTATTAGTAGTAGTATAGAAGAACTACCTAAGATAGGTAAGTGCGCAAGGGTGCCTGGATTATATCTTGGATATATTATTAATCTATCCTAGATATATCTCTACGCACTTTAGGGTGGCTGTGTATTATTAGCTATTTCTAATACTAAAATTGCACAATCTTAGATATACCAAAAATAGAGTATAGTTGCAATATTATACAATTAAGTGTAGCTTTAATGGCGATAATTTTGAAGAATTTTGTATTGAAAGCTTATAAAGTGTGTGCGCACGGTGCTAAAGTTTATCTAGTGTAAGATTTTGCGACGTGGCGTATTTCAACACTCCCGGAGCTTTCGGCAACACTGGCCGAGCTGTATGCTCTCAACCAAGGCGATTCTCTAGGGCAACCAAAAAGGTCCTTGCGTGAAGCCACAGCCGTTCGCTACAATTACTACGGCAATCAAGCGAGATTGGATGTGTGTACCGAATTTGAAATCTCGCAGCGCTCCAAGCGCTTTCAACCGGAATGCGCCAAGGTGGTGTATATTCTGCAAATATCATCTCTTTCCTTCCCCTCAACTTTCTCTTGCATGCAAGTCGTGATATATCAAGGAACTATTAACAACGCTCGATTGAAGATGAATGAGGAAGGCCCCCATCGATCCCGAGGCTGCAGGTTTATTGCGCTGCAAGGACAGGGAATGTAGGGGCTAACTCGCCGAGGAAAGATCAGCCCGTCCCACGTTCCCTAGCCATTGGCGAACACTTGCATTCGAAGGAAGACATCATGAGAGGGCATCGGAGCATCACCACGTTCGTATACATCATATATTCGAGAGGGAAGGGTTACTGCATAAATAGTTCAAGGCAGTATAGGTGGAACTCTTTCCCCCCTTCTCCCCCACTCATCTCTGTTTATCCTCCCCTCATCCCCGGTTCTCGGAATCATTAACCATGCTTGTTCCATTCGTTCCAATCTGCTTCGCAGTTCTGAGCCTAGTTGTCTCTATAGCTGCACATGATAATGTTTACAACTACGGCAACGGCTACCTCAACTACACTGTAGTCCCCGGTCTGTTCCTCCAGGATGACCCCTCGACAAATGTCAGCGCCTTCAACTTTATGACAACGAATTTCGGTCTCATCAATCGCACCTATCCAACTGATGACACCTGCAAGGGAGGCCGTCAAGCGACCCAATGGGAGCGTTTCGCGCACTACGTTGCGTCTCTCAATCGCGAAGCACCCAAAAACGTCGAGTACAAACTCTTTTACATAGGTCGCCATGGCGAGGGTTGGCATAACGCCGCCGAAAGTTACTACGGCACGCCGGCGTGGAACTGCTACTGGTCGGAAAAGGATGGGAATGGCACTGTAGTATGGGCCGACGCGCATCTAACAGCGAATGGCATCAGCCAAGCGCTCGCGATCAATGGGTTCTGGGCGAGTTTGATCGCGAATCAAAAGATTCCCACACCGGAATCGTACTACACTTCGCCTTTGACGCGGTGTCTTGCCACCGCGAATTTGACATTCGGCGGATTGAACCTGCCGCGGGAGCAGCCCTTTATTCCAAAGGTCAAGGAGTATTTCCGCGAGGGAATCAGCGGACATACGTGTGACCGTCGCAGCAACAAAACATATATCCACAACACCTTTCCTACGTATACTTTTGAGAAAGGCTTTACCGAATTTGATCACGTGTGGGAAGCGCTGCATGGCGAGACGAATGTTGATCAGGATATCAGAAGTAAGAAGGTGCTCGATGATGTTTTTGGGAGCGATCGAAGCACTTACATCAGCATCACGAGCCATTCAGGGGAGATCGCGAGTATTTTAAGAGGTGAGTGATTTTCTTGAACAATACTCGATATCGTCATGCATTGGTTAGTAGAAAGCTGCTTGATTAACACCAAGGCAGTGCTTGGACATCAAGTATTCGGGCTGAGTACTGGCGCTGCGATACCAGTGCTGGTGAAGGCGACAACTCTAAAGGCCGCGCCACCGACGACAACGTATCAAGCTTTCACTGCGCTCTCAACGTGCGCTACAGCGCCAACAATTAAAGCTTCAACCTGCAATGACTACTCGTGTTGCGAGTGACCGAGTTTCTAGTGGAGATCGATTTATAACCTACTTAATTACAACAGCATTTCTGTGTGACTGCAAGTATTTTGCCATCGTGTGATTCACCCCTAACATTTTTGACCTCACAACAAAAAGTTAGGGGCGTTATCGATAGGGGCTAATATTAAGCTGGCTACCTTTCTAACGGAATTGGAAAGGATTTGGGGCCTGTTCGGTTGCGGCGTCATATGCGATATGAGGGCCTCATATTAGAGTTGATCTGGAGCCCCCATATGATCTGGAGGCTACTTTTCGGTAGATATGGCGACTTTTCCATATGGAGCTCCTCCATATCAGCTGCCGCGTCAAACCCGCAAGCTAATCCATATATAGTAGCTGACATAGAGCTCTTGGCGTCATATCAATATGCAGGTCTGAATTCCATCTTTATATACCAACTACGAGTTGGAGCTCTGCTCGTGCGTGCGCCCGATCACCCACCCCACCCAGTATGCCTCCAGCACCCCCAGCGACGATCAGGGTGGGCAAAAATCCAATCAGTCCTTATCGATACGATACGCGAGATCATATCATATCATATCATATCAATCGATTTTTTTGATCCGCTACCTAATAAGCAAGTAATTATAGCTAAAATATTAACTACTAACGTCCTTAGCTTCCATACTAATTAGGTATCTCTTTTCTACCCTCTCTATTTATACTTCTTCCTATATAAGATATTATAAAATAAAATAAAAGTAGTAAAAAGAGAGGAGATTAAATTTAATAACTTTTATCTATTTCTTACTATCCTCTAGTTCTATAATCCGATCCTTACCCTCTAGTGCTTCCGCTGCCGCTACTACAGGCTAAGAAATTTTATTATACGACAAATATTAAACTCTATAATCCCGCCACTTATAATTTCCATAGGCCTACTAGACGACGTGGAGTCGCTATATAAGCCTTATATAGCTAACATTAATTAGCTCTCTATCTTGTATAAGTAATATAGGTTACTTGTAATTATATTTAGAGATCTATAGCCCTAAACTAGAATCGCATTTATATATAAAGGCCTTCCTATCTATATATACTTCTCTAATACCCCCCCTACCTAAACCTCTATATTAATTACTAGTAAAGCTTTTACCCTTTTCTGCTTAATTTAAGAGTAGTTAGTTATAGGTATATTATATAGAGAGGAGAGTTACTTATAGTATAGTAATATTGCTAGAGAATCTCTTATATAGTAGAATAGGAAGTATACTAAATAATTATATTTCCCAATTCCTAAGAATAATATTAGTGGGATTTAAACTTATAATCTATTAAGTTTAAAGTTAGTATATATTTATATACGCCACCTACATGCCTTTAGTAGTTACCTTTTACCTAAAATTATTTTATTTATATATCTTATACCCCTACCCCTTAGCGTTATATAAGATATCTCTTATATACTTTCCCTTATATAACTACTATATTTCTTTTATTTCTCCTTTTATTTAAAATCTAGCTATTCTCTTTTAAAAATTTACCCCTATACCAACTCTTTATACACTCTATTCTATTAACACTTAATATTTTAAGCTACATTCTTTCCTATAACATTATATAACGTCTTCCTAAAAATACTTTCTCTGGTTTATTACTTATAGCTAAGATTAAAAGCACTTCTCTTATAAAGAGTAAAAGCCGTAGCTAGCGCTTTATTTATTATTCTTAAGACTACCACTAAAGTGGAGAAACTTTAATTTTATATAGTGCTTTAGAGCAGTAGTCCTTATACTTATCCTAGCTTACTAGTTAAGTAGCCTTTTTATTTAGCTCGTTTATTGTAAGGGATATTATTGCGGTTACCTTAGGTTGCCATTAGAACAACCTCTAGACGCCTCTTAGTTAGTCGCTGGTTATATACCGGAGGCATATGCCCGTAGTATATAGTCTCTATAATCCCAGAGGCCTTACCTCCTTAGGGATTTATATCTCTTACTAATTTATCCTATTCCATAATCGTGTCCTTATAGCCTCTTATCTATAAAGTCCCCTTATATTAAAATCCTTTTTACTTCTTTTTAGAAGGGTAGCTAGCTTTAAGGACTAGATTATTTATTTATATCTTTTATTTATATCTACTATTTCTCCCTTAAAATCTTACAACGACCTAAACGGAAACTCTATAGATACCCTATAGAAAGCCGTCGTCTTAAGGCATAAAGGTCCCTCTAATAGTAAGAGATTGTAATAATATAAACCTCTAGGCAAGACGGCTAAATAAGCCCTAATACCTAAATATACTAGGAGCTTAAAGACTCTTATATACCTATAGTTACTGCTGAAAAAAATAGACACCCTCTATAACGGACGTAACGCTACTAGAAAGTAACTAGAACCCCTCTAGCCCTACCTAAGCTAATTAGAAGACTAAGCGCCAGAGGTAACTTTAAGATCTTCCCCTAAGCTAGAAATACTGGAGAAATATACTAATGTATTTAACTAGAAACCTAACTAGAACTCTCCCAGAAGACCACCAGCTTATAATTAATATAGTAGTAGTATATAGACTGCTTATAAGCTAGGTAGGCCTACCTCTTTAGGTAATATAATTTAAATACTAACTTAAGACCTAAGGCTTATTAGGAAACCCGTACTAGTTATTAGTACTAATACTACCTCTATAGCCAGAGCTTCCCTAGGCCTAAGTTTAAAAAGTTAGGAGCTATATACTAATATCCTTTAAGACAGATATTGGAAAGCTATTATAAGGCCTTTAGACTATATAGGAGGAAGCTACTAATAAATATATTAAAACCCTTTAAGAGTAAATTTAGATCTAGTAGGGTTTAATCTAAGCTAGATAAGTTCTTTTATAATATAGCTAAGGCTAAGGGCTCCCTAGGGGCTACTTAATACCTACTTAAGAAGGTATAGAAGACTTAAAAAGGCATTTATATAATAAACGGAAAAATGATATAGATTAATTAGTTAAGGCCTTTAGTAGTTTAGAACTCTATTATAGACCTAGCGCCTAATAGTTAGATGACTGGGTTTATAAGGTAGATAGCTTCTTTAAGATGCTAATAATATAAAATAATACTAAAGAGTGTATATAATGGATTATTAGTAAAATTAAAAACCAATTACTAAACTAAATTACGCTTAATTAACTTAATAAAGAGTAAGTTACTATATAGCTAGCTACGGACCTTCTTAAAGGGCTAGACCTAAGATCTATAGGTTATATAATATAATAATACAGAATAATTCTAAAATAGTATACAGCTAAATTGTTAAGATTTCCATTAGTTTATAAACTTTATAAAAACTTATACTTTGTAGATAAATCTAAAGCGCTTTAAAAATAAGGATAGTAGTATCTATAAGAGAAAAAAAGATTAGATTTATCTAGGCTAAAATTAAACTAGTAATTTATAACGAAATAAAGCGCGTAGGAGCCCTATCGCGGATTACTATATATATTAATTTTAAACGAGCGGTTCTAAATACTAAGAATGTGGTAAGGAACTAGACCTCTTTTAATAAGAAGCTAGAAAGTAGCTAGAAGCGTAGGCACTTTAGTAGTAAGATAGAGTAGACATAAACTTTAAAGAAGTCGTTCTTAAAGAGAAATCCGGAATAGTTAAAGTTAGGGACCTTAAGTAATAGGAAAGACTCCTAGGGATAACTTAATACCCATCCGGCACCCTTATAGAAATACTCTAAAAAGTTAAGAGAAAACTTTTCTAGAGGTAAAAGTAATTGGAAAAATAAGTAGGGTAATAACCGCACTAACAATAAAAAGAAAAGAAAAGCCCTAGTTACGGACCCATTTTTTTTTTAGCTATAATTAGGGCAAGATATAGAAGGAAAGACTTTCTATATTACTATTAATCTAGAAATAGTACTCCCTATATACGAGGTATGTTAGTTCTAAGTACTATATAATAGTGGCGCCGAAATTAATCTTATATAATATAATTTGGTAAATAAGTATAAGCTTATTCTATTACTAAAGTAGCGGAAACCTATTATAGGGTTTTTAGATAAGTATTGGATTAAACTATATAGTATCTATAAGCTTATAGTGTAAGTAGCTAATATATATAGCCGCACTAAGGTGGTTGGCCCGCAACCCTTCTAGGCGGCTAACTTTATAGATTACATGTATAACCTTATTCTTAGATATCCTTAACTCGGAAAAGTAGATTTTAAGATACGCTTTAAAATAGGAGCCTTTAAATAGTGAAACAATAAAGAATTAGAAGGGTGTATATTACTAATAAGCTTAACGGATATTTTAGAGGATATAGCTCTAGGTGAAATAGTATACGCTCTATACCTAAAGGAGTATTAGATTTAACTCCTATTCTATAGTAAGATAGATATAGAACCTAGTATAAGTAATAACCCTTCCGTAATAGATACCCTATAGGGAACTACTAGATAGGTTATAGAGATATTATAAAAAGGCGGCGATTTTAAAGATCTTATAAGATACTTTTATTATTATAGGTTACTCCAGCTTAAGTAATATGTGGAGAGTATACTATAGTACCTTAAACGCTGCATTAAAGAGTTCCCTACCCTCTATTAGCTACCGCATAAAACGATTTAACGTATAGTAGTAACTATATATAGATAACTATCATAGCGCGTAATACTGCCTATAAGCGTTTTAAGGGAGCTCTAAAACCTACTTAACAATAATATGGAGGATAAACGCGATCCCAATTTATTAAATAAATATAATTATATAATTAATCTAAAAGAAGGTAAATAACTACCGAACCTTCCTATCTATAACCTCTCTTATAAAGAGCTTAAGATCCTATAAGAGTGCCTTAATGGCTTACTAGAAAAAATAGATCTAGCCTAGTAAGTCGCCGGTAGGCGTGCTAATCCTCTTTATCCTAAAACTAGATAAAACTATAAGGCTATACGTAGACTATCGCGGTTTTAATAAGATTATAATTAAGAACTATTACCTACTACTACTAGTTAGTAAAATACTAGATTAACTATTTAGGGCGAAGATTTTTATAAAGCTAGATTTATAAGATACCTATTATAAGCTCCATATTAAAAAAGGGGATAAGTAAAAGACTGCTTTTAAGACTTAATATAGCCACTTTAAGTATCTAATAATGCCTTTTAGGCTAGCTAATGCGCCTATAATATTCTAATTATATATTTATAGAGCCTTAGGGGGACTAGTTAACTATATATATATTATCTAGATAACATTCTAATCTACTTAAAAGATAAGAATTAGTATAAATAATACGTCCGTAAAGTACTGGAACATTTAGATAATTAGGGCCTCTATGCTAAAGCGTTAAAGTATATCTTTAATACTAAGCAGGTTAGGTTCCTATGTTATATTATAACGCCTATAGACGTAGTTATAGACCTAGTATATATATAGATAATCTAAGAGTGGCCGGAGCTAGAGAGCTATTAGGATATTTAAGTATTTCTATAGGCGTTTTATCTATAACTACTTAGATATTACCTAATACCTATCTAACTATATTGCTAAAGCTTTTTAAGACCCGACCTAAGGAGTAAAAGGCTTAAATACGGGAAGGGAAAAAACTAAAAAGGGACTAACTAAATAATATAAACTATAGATATGGCCTGGAAAGGTATAGAAAGCCTTTTAGGAACTATGCGTAAAGTTTATAAAAGCTCTACTATTACGGCATTTTAACCTAGATTAGTCACTAATAATAGTCACTAATATATTAAATTTTACCTTTGCTAGTATTCTACTATAACCTAATAGGTATCTAGACGCTACCTAGCTCTACTAAAGACTAGTAGTATTCTATAATAGAAAATTCTAGATACTTAATTTTAGGTATTATACTTATAATAAGGAACTACTAGCTATAGTTAACTGCTTTAAATAGTAGCGATATTACCTTAAGTATATAAGCTATACCACTTGTATACTTTTAGATTATTATAATTTATGCTACTTTATAACTATAAAGGAACTTATACCTTAATAGGCTAAATAGATAAAGAAGCTCGCATAATTTAATTTTAAGATTAAATATAAGCTAGGGGAAAATAACCCTGCTAATAGACTATTATAATGGCTAGACTATGCTAAAGGCTTTAAAATAGAAGAAGGAAAATAGATAATAGATATCTTACTTCCTATATTATAGAACAAGCTCTGGGTATAGAATGCTTAAGCACCTATAGCTTTAAGCACTAAGTCTTAGGTAATATAAACACTATTAGCTTCTACTAACATTTTAGCTAGTACCCGGTTTATTACTAATAAGGGTCTAAATATACCTAGATAGGACGTCCCTAATACACTCTTAAAACCTAGTAATATATTACCTCTAATTACTAAGCCATCCCCTTTATTACGGACCTTATATTAGCAGTAGTACGGCTACTTAGGGAAGACGTAGACGGACTAGTAGTAGCAGCGCGGAAGGTGTTAGAACCAGTCAAACTATAGGACAAGGGGTAACTAAGTTATATAATAGGTCACGTTACCGTTTTAGTACGTAGAATCTATGGGATCTATAAGGAACGTTACGTACTAAACATACCTCGCGTACCTTACGTACTCAGTATTTCTTAGGCGCAGTTTATGTATTTAAAGGACCATAGTCCCTACCTAGATAGTTCTTCTCTTTATAGTAAATCTTAGAATATATTAGAGTTAATCTATTAGGAAACTACTCTACTAGTTATTATTATATTATTAACTTCTTATTTACCTATATACCTAGCCTAATAGCAAGTCCACCGTGGTATTTCCTATAAGGCTTTATTATATATTCACTACTAAGGTTATAGTATTAACAGAGTTAAAACAATATACTATTAAAAGCACTAGTTACAACGCCATTGACAGTAGTAACTACCTTAGGTACTAGTGGTAATATAAGTATAAGGAACATTAACTCGCAACTAGTTACCATTAGATAGTTATAGGAAATAGTTAATTAGTTAACGGACAATAATTAAATACTTAAAGAAAGAATTAACGGCATTAGAGCAGTAAAGGTTAAGTTACCTTTGGTTAGGCAATTCTTAGGGGAAAAGTTAAAGCTTAAAGGGTTTCTTATATAGATGCGCTTTAAGGTAGTATAGAAAGGTATAAAGCTCGCTATACTAATAGATTAAGTAGTCTATACAGGACTATTCCTAATACGTAGGTCACTAAAGTAGTTCAAACTTTACTTTAAAATATAAAAGTATGGAGACACGACTACCAACCTAGAGGTTAAGTATATGTTCTTAAACTAGTAAGAATTTATAGACTAACTTACGTAAATATTTGCAATTTAGAGGTAATAATAACGGCAGAACAAAAGCTTTAAAACCTAGTATAATAAACCTTAGCAATTAAGTATACAACGTAGTTTTAAACGCTTGCTATATAGGTTAAATAGAATAATAGGGCGCTTATAGCATAGTATAAATAAGGACTTAAGGCTAAAGTCTAGGACGTGATATAGAAGATGCGGATAACCTTAGAGAATTAATTAACGAATTAATTAAGATTAATAATAGGATCTATTAGAGAGAATAAGCTAGAAAGGGCTAGGATATAGTTCTATAGTTATATAAGGCGCGGAGTACGTAATAATAGATATAGAGTTATAAACTATAGAATAGTAGACTAGACCTAATAGACCTAAGCGGTACTAAAGAATCTAAAAGGTGGAATAAGAAACTATAGAAACCTAGAGGTTAAGAATTAAGTAATTATAGGACTAAGAAGTAAAGGCTAAACCAGGGATTTTAATAGCAGAAGACGTTTAGGCGGACTCTATAGTAAGAAGAATAGTTTAAAAAAAGCTTATATAAATTGCAGAAAATAAGGTTATTTTACCAGAGACTATAGAGGTAGTTAGAGTAGCTACGCGGTAAAGGGCACTAGGTTATTAAAGTACGATAGTGTAGATATAAGTATATTGCGTAAAACTAAGGGGTATTTAATTACGTACTTCGCGTTTTATTATAATAACATATACCAAATTTATAAGGACGCTAAGTATGGCGCAAGCTATTAGCTATAAGAGCTAGAGTTATAAAAACTTAAAGGAACTAAAGAGTTAGATAAAGAATAAGATTAAATCTATAAGCTAAATTAAGATACCGCAGTAATATACGGGTAAAGATTAGTAGAAATAACAATAGAGTTAGAGTACTTATTAATTAATAGCAATAAAGAAAAAAAGGAGGCTAACTAGGGGTGCTTAAACCTTAAATACGTATTAGAAGCAGAGACTAAGACCGCTATAAAGTAAGGTTTAGTAACGGGCATTATAATACCATTAGATACAGCATCCATCACTTTATAAGACGGAAGGAGAAGCATCCTAAAAGGATTAAGCAAGTAGATAACTACTAGTGCTAGCTTACCACTTAATAAAGGTAAAAGGCTATAGGCTTAAGATTCTTAAGAAGAGATAAAAGAGAACCTAGAATCTATAACAGACGATAACTAATAGGAGAGGGTAGTAGCTTAGTTTAAAAATAAACAAATAAGCATAGGATAAAGATTCCTAGAAAGCTAAGATTTTAAAGAACGAATAAGATCTATAGCAATCCTAGGTAAATATAGTGTTTAGCCTAAAGGTGAAAAAGTCAACACGGCGGTTAAGAAAAAAGAAGACTTTAAAGATCTAACTATAAGACATAGAAGATAAAAAAGTATAGATGGGTTTGGGTAAAGAATTATTGTATAGTAAAAATAAAAACTAGACTAGAGATCTAGTATATTAGGATATATAAGGAATAGAGCACCTATATAAAAGGTTATAAATAGGCTAAGGATAGAAATGCTAAGAGCTAAGTGGTTAAATAAACTAGAATAAGAAGAGGATTTAGGGATTCTAACTATATTAGTAGAATAATATATAAAAGGTTATAATAATATAGCAATAAAGAGATACTTTTTTATAGATAGATTATATATATTTACGGAGCTATACTATAAGTAGTATAGGCAGTAAAAGAACAATAAGTGGGAAGATTTCTATATATGGCTAGATAAGAAAGCTATACCGGATTAAACTATATTAGAAAAACAGATAAGTTATATTAAAGGAGCATTAATTATAATATTAAAGAACCTAGGAGAACAGGCTGTAGACTAGAGAGAGATAATATAGATATTAATACCAGTAAATAATATAGTAGTACTTAGATTAATATAAAAGAGATTTAAACTTAAGAATGAAAATAAGCCATAAGTTAACCTAAAGCACCTAGCACATTACATGTTAGTATGGATTGTATATATAGATAATATATATAATATGCACAGAATATCTAAAGATAAGTATTACAAGTATCTAATAAGAATATATTAGATAACGGACGAAAAACAGTATAGAAACGCCAAGTATATATATAGTTAGCATCTAGTAGAAGTACAGGAGTTGGGTAACTTAATACTTTAACTAAAAAAATTTCTTATAGAAGAATGCCTAGACGGATAATAGTAGTGGGAGTGCACTAAAAATATATGTCTATAGTATATTAAGGAAAAGAAGCGAACTAAGTATTGGCTAAAAGTATACTAAGTATAAATAGGATCTAGTAGCTAATAGTTAGGAAAAGTAGAGGCCTACGGGACTAGAGGGAGCTAGTAGTAGAGCCTTAGACCTTTAAAGGAATTTAAGGACAATACCTAAGTTTATAAGTTAATTAGCAAAATTAAAAGTTTAAAGTGTTAGTAGATAGTAGAGCAACGAGGAACCATATATTACTAATAGTAGTTAAAAGGATAGGGTTACTATACAGATAGCAAAAGCATCTATACCTGTTAATAATAATTTTAGAAGATCTAATAGCCTATAAAGGAGGCATTATTAATCTTAAAACAGGACCTATTTAGTTAACTATTAAAGAAAGATAAGTTAAGATATTTTTTAATATCCTACTATTAGGAAAAGATAAGGTAATATTAGGGATACCTTAGTTATAAGAATACAATCTAAAGGTTAATTAGGTTATAGGTTAAGTTAATATTAGAGATACTTAATACTATAAGGTGTAATAAGCAACTAAGATAGTATAATACTAAGTCGGAGTAATGTATAAAGAGACTAAGCGAAGCTTAAGTTATATATTAAAGAGATACTATAAGTACGGCAAAAGGCTATAGAGCCCAGAAAGTAAACAGCTATTAGAGTATATAGCGTAGGATTATAAAATAAAATTAGGACTAAAAATAAGTCTAAAGTTCTTCTTAATTTATAAGTTAACAGAAATAAAGTTATGGGCACTTAAGGAGTTTATCTAAGAAAACCTATAAAAGGGATATATTAGACTATTACAGTTATTAGCGGGATATTTAGTTGTTTATCCCTAAGAAAAATGGAAAACTTAGGATATATATTAACTATAAATAGTTAAACAGTATTACTTAAAAGGATAAGTATCCTTTACCTTTAATTAGCGAAATCTAGAATAGAATTAGTAATGTATAAATCTTTATAAAGATAGACCTAAGATAGGCGTATTATTAAATTAGGATTAAGGAAGGCAATAAATAGAAATCAGCCTTTAGGTTAAAGGAAGAACTATATAAGCTATTACTTATATAGTTTAGACTTATAAATATACCGGCAACGTTTTAGAAACAATTTAATAGTATATTAGAAGAATACCTTAACAATATTATTATTTACTTAATAAGCAAGGAATAACACGGGGAATATGTTAAATAGGTCTTAAAGAGACTATAAAAAGAGAAGATGCAAGTAGTAATTAAGAAATACGAGTTCTTTATAAGAAAGACCGATTTTATTAGATTTATTATTAAACTAGGTAAGATTTATATAGATCTAAAGAAAATAGAGGCTATAGTAAATTGGCAGGAACTAGAGAACGTTACGTAGTTAAAATTGTTCTTAGGGTTTTTCAACTACTATAAAAGGTTTATTATATAGTAGTTAAAGAATATTAAGCCGTTTATAAGACTTATAAAAAAGAAGGAACCGTAGATATAGGGTAAAAAGTAATAAAAGTAATTTAAGAAACTCAAGGAGTTGTTTACCCAGGATTTAATCCTGAAAATCTATTAACTATAGTTAAAGATGGTTGTAGAGACAGACGTATTAGACTTTATATTTGGAGTATATTTGCTATAGAAGCACCAGGACGGATAGTACCTAGTAGTATACTATAGTAGAAAGATAACACTACTAGAACTAAACTATAATATTTATAATAAGGAGTTGTTAGGTATAGTTATAGGAGTAGAGAGTATTTTTATAAGATATAGAGAAACTATTTATAGTTAAGACGGATTATAAGAACCTTATAGGATTCCTAATAACAAAGGAACTTAACTAAAGGTAGGTTAAATAGGCAGAGATGCTTACAGAATATTATTTTAAGGTTTAGTATACTAAGGGTACTAAAAACGTAAAAGCGGACGTACTTAGTAGAAAGGTAGAATTATAAAACAGTAAGAAACTATTAGGAGCACTATTACGCAAAAATAAGAATGGATTAATTAGGTATAATTATTCTAAGATTATAGCAACTAAAGAAGAAAGGACCTATAAAATACTAGAGAGTAATTGGTTATAAAAGATCTAAGAAGTATAGAAAGAGAATCTATACTTAGAGTAGTATAAGCATTAAAAGGCTACGTACGTACTAAAGGATATTATAGAGAAGTTTATTAAGGAATTCTATAAGGGAATAACTTAGGAACATAACGGAGCTATAGGCTTAGTGTTAAGACTTTAAAAGGAATATATCATTTAAGGAATCTAGGGACTAGCAAGAAAAGTTATAAAGAAATATCTAGATTTCTAAAGGAATAAACTAATAAGGTATAGGCTATACGGAGGGCTATAACCTGTTAAGATACTAGAAAGACTATAGGAGGTTATATTATAGGACTTTATTATAAAGTTACTAAAGTTAAAGAACCCTATTACTAGATAGGATTATAACGCAATCCTTATAATAGTAGACAAGTTAACTAAGTAGGGCTACTTTATAGTATATATAGAAGAAATCTTAGCGGAGGATATAGCTAGAATCTATATTAAAGAAGTATTTATAAGACATAGAGTACTAATAAAGATTATATTAGATAGAGATTTAAGATTTATAGTAGTATTTTAGGAAGTATTTTTAGCGGAATAAAGGGTTTGCGCAGTAATATTGATAATATATTACCTATAAATAGACGGATAAATAGAAAGACTAAACTAAACGTTAAAGTAGTATTTAAGGCATTATATTAATTATATATAGAATAATTAAGTATTATTATTACTAGTTATATAGTTTATATATAATATAACACCATAAGAAGAAATAGGTATATTACTATTTAAATCGAATTATAGATATAAGCTAAGGATATTATTATTACTATAATAAGCAAAGAAAATAAGTAGTATAGCTAAAGAAAGAATAGAGAACTTAATAAGTCTTTATATATACCTGAAGGGAATAGCTAAATTAGTATAATAAAGGATAAAAATGTATTATAATACTAAGAGATCTAAGGGACCAGATCCTAAAGAGAGAGATAAAGTATAGCTACTATATAAAAAATTTAAGAGTTAACGACTAAGTAAGAAGTTAAACTATATTAGACTATAACTGTCAGAATATATGGACAGAGGTTGAGGTCGAGGTCGAGGTCGAGGTCGAGGTCGAGGTTGAGGTATTCGTGTCTCTGATTAGTCATCCTTATGATGACTCATCAGCCCCCTACTTAGGCACTGCGATCCTTACGATCCTCTGCTTTCTCTACCTATTGAACACTAGACAAATCCAGAGATTAATAGGCCAATTAAGTGCACTTGGGTGATACCGACAATAACCATTTATAATTAAAGTAAATATTTTAGAAGTTATATATAGACCTAATTTACTAAAGAAAATAAAGATCTACCCTATATAGTATATTATAATACTAGAGCTGGTATATAAGAATATTAAGCTATTAGTTTATAAAGTAGATATATATAGAGGATAAGAAGAAGACAAATAGGAAGTTTTAAAGATTATTAGTTATAAGGATATTAATAATAAAATATAGTATAAGGTTAATGTCGGTATACTCACTTTATCAACGTGCACAAATATTACTTATAGTGGTACGTATGCGGTGTTGAAGTTGGTAGTTATTAATGTCTAGAAGTAAGGGGTTGCTCTAAGGTCAGATTAGCTAGCCTCGCTTTGTGGTCTTGTGACCATGTTACATAACTAACGTTCCAACACTAGAGCAACTCTAAAAAGAAGGCTAATCTACACTCTAAAGCCAAGTCTACTTCTAGACTATTTGTAGTATATACGCAATAGCTTCCACGTTCCTTTTATAGGTCCGTAACCACACAACCCGTATTATAGCTCGTATAAATACCTCTAAACTAAAGCTTGTAGAATGCTATATTATAAAGATACTAAGCTAAGGAGAAGAAGAAGAAGAATTATTAGGGGTAGCAGGTTAATATATCGCGAGGGCCGCTAAGGCGCTAGTGGTAAGCGAGCCAATAGCGATTTTCTATACCAGGCATGGAAAATCCTAATTGGTTAGTAGAAGTTAGGGTCCGCAGGATACAGTAGGTGGTGTGCCCCAGCGCCATCACAATCCCAGTTACATAACGCTAAGCATTTATTTATTTAACCCATCCTATAGCTTATAGGTTGATTCAGTTCGTATTAATAAGCCATTAAAGAGCCGTGCAGGGTTTTCCCTTTATTATGGCGTTAGCAGGGTTAGCCTCTCCGTTAATCCATTTTACCTCTATAATCTATCTCCGTTTATACGCTTACCAGAGGCATATTACGTTAATTATTAGGCGTTTTTCTTGGGTGGTTTTAAGTCGTACTAGACAGTTATATAAGGACTTAGAATTAGTGCAAAGTATAAGTAGGAGGTTAATTTATAGGATCTTGTCTACTATAGACTTAATCACAACACCGATGTTAAAGCCATGGGCCATACCGTAGAGTTTAGCAGCTAGTACGCTCCAAGTAACTCTTTTGCACTTAACTAAGCTCCAATAGACAATATTGGCCTTCTTTATAGCATTAGCTAGTATAATAATATAGCCAATCTGCGAAGAGAGGTCCTTGTTGTTGGTAAACAACGCGTCTATAAATACCAGTAGCTATAGGGTTTTAACATCTAACTTAACAAACTTAAGGCCTCTATTGGCGTTCTTAATTTGCCAGTTTAGACGCTTATTTAACTGTTTTGCGTCTTCCTTATTAGGGTTAATTACCTAGGCGGTAAAGGATAAATTAAATAAGGCTTCTAGCTGGCAAACTAAAGCAATATATACACCTCTAGCACGTTAAGTGATATACTAGTCCTTTGGAGTTAAGGTTCTTATAGCTCCTCTTAATCCCATACTTATAGCGAGCTTAATGCTAATTATACTAAGGTTTATACATTGTTGTTCCTAAGTAAGTATAATACTCCCATTAGTTAGTAGCTGAATAACTCCACTGTTAAACTTAATGGGTGTATTAACGGTAAGTTGTTCCCATTCCTTAGCTATAAACTTGGCCTTATACAGCTTATTTTGCTCTATATTTATAAAGGTCTTATCTACTAGGAGTAAAGTATTATTAGTTTATAGGCCTATAATACTAAAGGGTTTATTGCTCTATAGGAGACAGGGGTTATATATAGACTAGTCTATATATAACTGTTAGATATAATGTAAGTAATATATCTTAAACCAGTGGTTACCAGCTTCCGATACTCTATAGAGTGGTTTTACAACCTTTAAAATAGAGGCCTTATTAATCCCAAGTTACTTAATTAGCTTATGCGGAGGTTGTATGTAGAATTCTTAATTTAGAGTGGTAGTTAATTATATGTACGCCTATAAAATGTCTTGGAGGTAAAGTCGTGTCTATAGAAGCTTTATGGCGGCGATATAGAGAATTAGTTGTTAGCTAACTTATTAAATAGTTAGTAATTAAATAAAAACCAGTTCCTTTTCTAAGTTATTATAAGCTTATACAACTAGTTAGGATTTCTTAAAAGCTTTATTAGTTTCCTTATTCTTAATCTTATTAATAAATTATAAATTAAAGAGTTATACGCCTTATAGTACATCCGTAAGTCTTATAATCTCAAAAACTCCCTTCTTAAGTAGACTGGTAAGCTCCTTCTATTAGGAGGCGCTAAATTAAGTACTAAATTAACTGTCATCCTGTAAGTAGATGGTGATGTCAGCTATAGCTATAAGTAGAGGGTATTTGCGAGGGTGTCCTCTGCCTTATTTTAGGGTTTGTTATTAAGCTTTAGTAGGTTTCTCTAAGACAGTCTTAGGAAGGACTAACCCAAATAGAGGTTTAGGTGGTAATTTTAGTCCAATAACTTACTCCTACAATTTAGTTACTTAAAGGTAGGGTTTTACAACTATAGATTAAAAGGCTGTAGGTCCGCTAGATAGCTTAACAGTATATATTTTACCCTTAATAGTAAGCAAGGTAAACAGCCTATCCTAATGGCCGCTTTAGCTAGTATTTCCTTCTCTCTAGACTAGAACAGGTGAGTTTGGTAGGAGGTTATAAATCACATTAGTATTGGGTCCATTTCGCATATTTAGCGCGTTAGTGATCTATTGTTTAGCTTATAGCTTCTGTATCTCTGCAATATCCTTTTTAATTGCGGCAGCGCGTTATATAACCATAGGGGATAGTGTATCGGATTTAACCATTTAGGGGTAGGCTTTAAAGACTAGAAGTATGGGAACTAGTCCTTCAGGGCTAGCTAAATCGTTAATTGCTTTAAACGCCATTTAGAGTCCCATCTCCTTATTAATTTTAGGAATTTTAGTTATAATAATCTGATAGGCTTGCCGTAATAGACTATAGTAGCGCTCTACCATTCTAATAGAGTTATGTGCTTCAACTAGTACTCCCTTTATACTAATTCCCATAATAGTGGTGTATTACTTAAATTCCTTACTAACAAAGTTCTTTCTGGCGTTATAGGTAATTAGGTCTAGTGGCCCTAGGTAGGTATTAATCTAGTACATCCATAGAACGTCTTATATATATTTAGCGCTAATGTCTTATAGCTATCTACCAGCTTAGAATCGCGTTCCTTTATTAATAATATATAGGAGGGGTAATCTGCTAATGTACATAATGTTAACAATAATATTATAGTTAAAATTAACGTCGTTTTATAAGGTAAAGCGGAATCTGCCTAGTAATTTACTAAACTTCTAACAGTAGTGGCAGAACTTGGTTAGTTACTTAATAGCTATTCTGTTAGTTTTATGGCCAGCATAGTAAAGTAGCTTTTCCAATCTTTTAACTAAGGGATACCTAAATTAATAATGCAGGCGCCATAGCTCTACATCTATTAAGTAGCAGGGGTTTATGTTAAAGGATTTAGATAAATATAACTATAGTAATAAGTTCTATAAGAGAAATGGGTAGCTAAACCATTATACTACTGGCACTTCTTTAGTGCGAGTAATAACAACGTTTTTAAGGTTATTATAGTAGATTTGGAGTCTATCTATATCCGCTAGGCAGAGCAAGAAGGGGGTATCTACATGGATAATATAAAACTGTATCTTGCCTATAGGGGTAACAACATCCATAGTTCTAATAGAGGCAGCAATTCCGATGCCAAACTGTACATTAACTTGTCCTTTAGTTAAGGTATTAAGTCTTATAAATTAGTCTGCGTTCTATAGTGCCTAGAATTGTCTATAACCGGCTATAGACTTCTTTAACGCACTAGTATTAATTATAATTCCTATAAATACCGTGGAAGTGTAGCGTAAAGCAGCGGTTGTTATATTATAGCTAAATAGGTTAGTTTCCGTAGTAGGTTCTATAGAGGTTACAGTAAGTAAGTAAGCATAGGCCTTATTAGCTAGTTTTACGCTTATAGAGGTTGCTTTATCTATAGTAAGAGTCCCAAATAATATAAGGTAGTAGCTATTAGGGTCTTCTAATTCTTCCTCGCTATTGTCGTTATTAGTATTTTTGTTAGCGTTTATGTCTAGCACAAGAGCTTCAAAAGCCTTATTACACTTATTATCGTTACCTCCTTTATAGTAGACAGTATATTATCTAAAGCGTTCTTTAAAGTTACCATTATAGCCCTTGTTATTGTTGAAACGTCTTTTATACTTATCTCTAGAACGGTTCCGCTCCTCCTCTATGTGTTTCTATAAGTAGCAACTCTCCTTTTATTAAATATAGCATTTAGCCTTTAGGGATCTGACGGTGTTTCGTCTATAGAAGCGGGTTTAGTTACAGTTGTTATAATTATCACGGCGGTATATGCAATCCGTAAAGTAGGCTCCTTAAGATGGTCTTATTAAGGCCTAGGAAGGGTGTTCCTTCTCCTATATAACTATAGAGGATTGCAGCTTACTAATTAACTAGAAAAGGTCTTTAGAAGGGTTAGAAATGGCAATACAGCATACTAGTACTCCTTGGCAAGCGGTAACTAGCTTATTTATAAGAAAGAGGTCTATTCAGAACTATAGGTGCAATCCATAGCGTTATTTTAAGAGCTTATTAACAAGTAGTTAGAAACTCTAATAGATTTGCTTCTTAGGATTTTTATTAATAATTCCTTAAAGGTTAGTAGCGTTCTATTTATTAAGGTTTCTCCAATAGTACTCTGGTCCTTTAAAGAAGTAACATATATAGTTATATGCCTCAGTAAATAATCTAGTTAGAAGGCTGCTATTATAGTAGTAATCCTAAGCAAGTCCCTTTAGCATGGTTAGGAATGCAGTTATATAGCCTTTAGGAGGTAGACCAGCTCTCTTATAGATATTATAGAAGATAGTCAACTTAAAGTTAAAGCTATTACTTACTCCATTGTACTTCTGGCCGTCCGTGTAGATCTTAGCAATAGTGGCTGCCTCTTTGCTGTATATAGACAGGTGCATAGTAGGGTCGGTATTAGCAGTACTAGGGTAAAGATACTGGGCAGGAGGAGGACTAGATAGGGTAGGAGCGGTTGCTAGAGGGAGGGTAGAGGCAGTTACCGTGGGCAATAATTGCTGATTCTGCGTCTATAGGAGTTAAGTAAGGAGGGTAAGTAGTTAATCTTGGGTAGAGGTAGGTGCAGCTTGCTATTGGTTGGCGGTTGGTACAGTTTGCTAGGGTATAGATGCAACGGCTGGTTGGGGTGTTATAGGGGTAGGTATTTACATTCTAGGTATTATAGCTATAGCTATAGGCTGAATTATAGGCGTCAGAGGTAGTAGAGGTAGTTAATAGTTTACAGAAATCGGCACTGTGTGGGAAGGTAGTAGGCTATAAGAGGGGGTTGTAGGAACTAAAGAGGCTATAACTAACGGGGGTATAGCTTAATTTAATGTCAGAGCTGTTTATATAGAGTTAAGTTGTTCTTATAATGCTACTGTAATTATAGGGCTAACTTCCTTAAGAGCTCTTATGATTTCCTCATTTATCCATTTATAAGGTTCTTCCTCTTAGAGAAGGTTAAATAGTGCTTCTAAGATTAAATATCTATTATTATATCTTCCCACATACACTCCTCTCTTAAGTAGATAAGTGCGTAACTTTGCTCTTATATTAATTCGTATGCATCTAAAATCCTTAGTAGTAAAGCCTTCAAATTCCTCCTTAAATACTGTCCATAATGTGTAGTCTATAAAGTTCTCCCATACGTGCATATAGATCTTCATTTCTACATGTTCTCCTAGTTCATCTTTTATAGCGTTTACTATGTCAATCCCGTCCCCATACCTTAAGATCTTCTCAGCCCATTTAGGATCTATTTTTAGAAAGGAGGTCTATGGGGTTTAAGTATCCATAGTTAATAGGTTTAAGGGTTGAGGTTTTAAGGTTTAATAAGGTTTAATAAGGGGGTTCGAGGTTTACAGTTCGAGTAGAGATTTAAGTAGAAGGTAAGGAGGTTTAGGGGTTAAGTGTGTACGTTTCTACAGCTGTAGGGCCTGTAGAATGGTTCTTAGCAAGGCTGCTATTCTCTCAGCGATCTGATATATTAGCTATAAGGCTAATACACGCTCTCAAGCTTGAGTAGAAGTCGTAGTCTTCTCCTTTAATAAAATAGACAAGAACTAGGCGATCGTGAACTGTTTCTAGTACTACTTCTTAAGCGCTAGCTATTGCATATTTTCTAATCTGTACATCTAGTGATCAGTGTCAGTATACTCGCTTTATCAACATGCACGAATATCACTTATAGTGGTACGTATGCGGTGTTGAAGTTAGTAGTTATTGATGTCTAGAAGTAAGGGGTTGCTCCGAGGTCAGATTAGCTAGCCTCGCTTCGTAGTCTTATAACCACGTTACATGACTAACGTTCCGACAGTTAAATAGATAGGCTATAATAAGACTACCTAAAAGCTACTAAATAACCTATAAAATGCTATAAGAAAGGTGCAGGAGTATTAGAAGATATTAGGTTAGAAAGTATTAATAAAAAAGTATTACTAAAGAACGAGTTACCTAAGTGTTACGGGACACCTCCGTAATATCTTATATATATCTACCTGTTTCCACCAACGTAGTAAGAAGAGACTGACCGTGAGATAGCAACCTAATGGCAAACTGCTAGTAATCTACGGCAATCTAACGGCAATCTGCCGCATTCTGCTATATTCTGCCAAGTCTACTAAATTCTACTAAGTTCTGCTAGAACCACTTCTTAAATCCTATTCTGCTCTATATATATATTAACTAAGCAATTAAACTAACAATATATACCCTTTCTTCCCGTTTCCTTACCTTCTCTCCTTATATAATATCTTAACTTTATTACACAGTTTATATACATAGCTTAATAATATCTACTTCGCTATATATTATTACCGCTTATACTTACTCCGTGGCACTAAGGGGGACTTAAGAGGAGTAGCTACTACGTTACTTAGAGTTATTTTTATCTCTATTAGATATAAATCTTTTTTTTTTATCTTCTTCTATTTTATAAAGACCCTATTTAGTAATATAAACTTTTTTTAAATAAACTTTTTTAATACCCCTTTTTAAGACAGATTAACTAAGTAAAGGCGTTTATTTAATCCTTTATAGCTTTTTATTTATAAATAGAGGTAGTAAAATAAATAAAAGCAGCTTTTAATCCCGCTATATAGGCATAGCGTAGTTCTTTAAGGGCAGCTAATAGTATACTATTAAGCTTCTTAGTAGTGGATTAAATCTAAGACCCTATAATAAATTAGATAAGGCACTAAACGCCTATAGAGAATAACAAGATATATATACTTAGTATTAAAAATAAATCAAATATTATAGGACGATCGCATATTTAATTTTATATACTTAGCGTAAGATAAAGGTTAGCAACTAGATAGAGCCGTAATTAAAATATATACTAACTTCTTCTCCATATAGCGAGAGTAAGAAGGTATAATTTTACCTAGTATAAAAATTATAAAAATTATATAAGCATAATTCTTAGATATAAAAGATCTAATAAGAGGTATTAGGAATAATAAAGGTTATTAAATTAAAGACGGGAATGCTATGCCTCTAATTAATAACTTAAGGATATAAGATATCTTTAAGGACGAAGATAAAAAGAAAGGAGATAGTGTTATAGACCTTATATTAGCAGTAGTATAACTACTTAGGGAAGATATAAATAAGCTAATGGTATTAGTGTTAGCGACTTAGTCAATCGAGGCACGAGCACGGCAAGAGGGTCGCGCAAGCCTGTATGATTGGATTGTCTATAAACAAGGATCCAAAGCTAGAGAAAGGAAAGGGGAAGAACGAAAGCACCGCTCGAAGTTATATACAATTCTCCGGTCACGTGACAGCACTTTGCCATTACGTGACGGCAATCTGCGGCAATGTGCTAGTACTATAACATTACCCCCCCCCCTCCAAAAAAGCCTGCCCTCAGGCTTTGTATGTCCGTATTATACCTTTAGGGCGTTCTTGTCCTTATGCTCTATAGGCAACCTATTATCCTCACTGTGTTAGCATTCCATCCACTCATCTAAGTACTTTGGCGGTCTAGTTTATTAGGGTAATAGCTATAGAACTCTTATAACTTGTAGGGACTACCTATAAAATTCTATATAGGGTATTAGGTAGGGTCCGGATTATATCCTTTCCAACTTACGCGGTACTTTAGTGTTCCCCTTACAAGTTTATAGGCTAGTATTTCTTTAATTTTCTATTCGCTGTTGCCGTTAACTTGAATTAGCAGGGGCAGTTTATTCTTTTATCTAGGTAATAGGTTGTTTATAGCTCTCTATAGCTTATCTAGCAAGAAGATAGGGTAGACCTTAATCAAATCCGGGAGCTTTACTTTATATAAGTTGCCTCTCTTTTTAAGGACCTTATACAATCCTGCTATTTAATAGTCTAGCTTATAGCTAGGCCGTTCTGTCTTCTAGTTCTTTGTTATAACCTAGACCTTATTACCTACGGTAAAGTCAGGCTTACGCCTATACTTATTTGCCTACTGTTCTATTGATTTCTGGGCCTTTTTTAGGTTTATATAGGCTACTTTCCAGGCTTCTTCTAAGCGTTTAGCGTAATGCCGTGCTTCCTTATAAGATAGTTTTTCGCGTACGGTCTATGGGCCTTCCGGTCTTTCTTAGTTAAAGCTTATATAGGGTAAATACCCCATTTCTAGCTAGATAGGTGCAAATCCTATAAAGTTATGGGGTAGGGTAGCCTGGGCGTAGTCTATTAAAGGTAGCAGTTTGGCCCAATTATCCTAAAAGTAGTTAATAAAGGGTTGGAGTCTCTGGTCTAAATACTAGTTTATAATCTCCGTCTGGCCGTCTGTCTAGGGGTAGTGTTAGCGACTCAGTCAATTGAGGCACGAGCACGGCAAGAAGGACGCGCAAGCCTATACGATTGGATTGTCTATAAACGAGGATCCAAAGCTAGAGAAAGGAAAGGAGAAGAATAGCAGTACCGCTCGAGGTTTTATGCGGCCCTTAAGTCACGTAACTGCAACTATCTAAAACTGTCTGCAATTGTCTGCGATTGTCCGCCACAATCCACCGTTTTCCACCAGCGCTATAACATTACCCTCCCCTCCGAAAAAGCCTGCCCTCAGGCTTTATATATCCGTATTATGTCCATGGGGTATTCTTATCTTTATGCTTAATAGGCAGCTTATTGTCTTCGCTATACTAGCACTCTATCTACTTATTAAGGTACTTTAGGGGTCCGGGCTTATTAGGGTATTAGTTATAAAATTCTTTAAGCTTATAGGGACTACCTATAAAGTTCTATATAGGGTACTAAGTGGGGTCTGGGTTATATCCTTTCCAACTAATATAATACTTTAGCGTTCCCCTTACAAGTTTATAGGCTAGTATTTCTTTAATTTCTTATTTATTGTTGCCATTAACTTAAATTAGCAGGGATGGTTTATTCTTTTATCTAGGTAGTGGGTTATTTATAGCTTTCTATAGCTTATCTAGTAAGAAAACAGGGTGGACTTTAATTAAGTCTAGGAGTTTAACCTTATATAAGTTGCCTTCTTTATTAAGGATCTTATACAGTCCTGCTATCTTATAGTCTAGCTTACAGCTAGGCCGTTCTATCTTCTAGTTCTTTGTTATAACCCAGACCTTATCACCTATAGTAAAGTTGGGCTTACGCCTGTGCTTATTTGCCTACTATTTTATTAATTTCTAGGCCTTCTCCAGGTTCTTATAGGCTACTTTCTATACTTCTTCTAAGCGTCTAGCATACTGCTGTGCTTCCTTATAAGATAGTTTTTTGTATATGGTCTGTGGTCCTTCCAGTCTCTCCTAGTTAAAGCTTATATAGGATAAGTATCCCATTTCTAGGTGCAAACCCCGTAGAGTTATAGGGTAGAGTTGCCTGGGCGTAGTCTATTATGGGTAGTAGTTCACTCCAGTTGTCCTAAAAGTAGTTAATAAAGGGCCGGAGTCTCTGGTCTAAGTATTAATTTATAATCTCTGTTTAACCGTCTGTTTAGGGGTGGTATACTATAGAGAGCTTTAGCCTAATACCTAGGATCTAGGTAAACTTATTCCAAAAGGCTAATATAAACTGCGGCCTGTGGTTAAATATAATAGTATCTAGTGGTCTATAAATTTAGTAGACATAGTGGATATATAGTTAGGCCGCCTCTTTAGCATTAATATTCTTATAATAGGGGATTAAGAACGGGCGCTTGCTAAAGCGGTTAACTAGGATTATAACTATATTATATCCGTCGCGGTCTATAGGTAACTCGTGGAAGTCTATAGAGATATACTGCTAGGGGCGTTCTGGTATTGGGAGTGGCTTTAATAGCCCTAGGGTCTTATCTTATAGAATTATAGACCTATAGCAGTTGTTACAGTTCTATACATAGCGGTTAATATCTATAACCATTCCAGGCTAGTAGTAGCAGTTGCCAATAATTCTGCGGGTCTTATTTTTTCTAGGGTAGGCCGTAGAGACCTAAGTATGTGCTTTAGTAATGAGCTAAGTCTATAAATTCTGTTCCTCTGCCACTATTAGCCGTTCCTAGTGCTTAAGCAGTCCATTTTTAAGGGACTATGGGCTAGTAGCATCCTTTGCCTTTTTACGGTACTCCTATAGAGAAGGGGCTATGCGGTTTACTTGCAGTAGTTTATTAATAAGGTTAAGTTCCATGGAGTTAATAGGGTATATCTCAGTGTCTAAAGGGTCCGTATTTAGTTCTGCCTATATCTAGAGGTTAAGGTGCTCTGGTTATAGTAATACCTAGGTCTATAATAAGATCTTTATAGCTGCCTAGTTACCTAGGTCCTGTTTACACCTTATAAAAGCATCCGCATGGTTTATAACGCCTAGTCTATATATAATTAAGAAGTTAAACTAAGATAGGATATCCGCCTAGTGTGCCTGCTAGGCCATAAGGGCCTTAGTTATTATAAAGTATTTTAGGGCCTTATAATCTAAAACTACCTTAATAGGCTTAGGGGTCCCCTCTAGCTGTGCACGCCAGTGCTAAAAGCTAGAGATAATAGCCAGCATTTCTTTATTATGGATGTAGTAGTTTAGCTTAGCATCTATTATAGTTTTTAAATAGTATGTAATAGGGTAATATTCTCTGTCCGGTTGCTTCTGGGAAAAAATACTAGCTATTATACTGTTTAAGGTATTAGTTTCTAGCATTAAGGGCCGTTCTAGGTTAAAGTAGGTAAGTAGGGGAGCTAATACCAGCTGCTTTTTAAGCTCATTAAAGGCCTGTATATATATGGCGTTAAAGTAGAATGGCTAGTCTTTTCTAGTAAGGTGGTTAAGAGGCCGGGTGATCCTACTGTAGTTCTTAATAAAGCGTTAGTAGAAGTTACAGAAACCTAAAAATAATTATACCCCCTTTACGGTCCGTGGGGGTGCCTACTAGTTAATTATAGCCTTTTTCTCTAGGTTGGCCTTAATTCCGTCTATACTAATAATAAAACCTAGGTACTTTATACGCTTAACACTAAATTCTAACTTCTTAATATTGGCCTAAAGACCAGCCTTATGGAGCCATTATAGGACTTTATAGATATACTCCTCATATTCCAGCTCGTTCTTAAAGTAAATTATAATGTTATCTAGGTAGGCCGTATAGAAGTTATTAAGGTAGTTAAAGAGTACATTATTTATATACCGCTGGTATGTAGCTGGTCCGTTAGTTAGTTTAAAAGGGAGTACCTTATATTTGTATATTCCGTAACGGGTTTAAAATATAGTAAGCTTCTTAGACCTAGGGTCTATCCTAATTCAGTAGAAGGCCTGGCGGATATTAAGCTTTATAAAGACCCTAGTTCTACTTATTTAGGCAAGAGTCTTATTAAGTAAGGGTAGCAGATAGCGGTCCTTGCGGGTTATATTATTTAGCTTATAATAGTTAATGCAGAAGCGCAGTCCTCTATTTAGCTTTTTGGCAAAGAGAATAGGTAAGTTAAAAGGGGCTTAGCTAGGCTCAATAAAGCCCTTATTTAGGTTGTCGATAAGGTACTACTTTATGGCCTATAATTTGGCGATAGACTGTAGGTAGAGAGGGCTAAAGCTAAGGGTGCTTCCCTTGCCTTGATTGATCTCAATCTTATAGTTATATAGTTAGTAAGGCGGAAGTATATCTAACGCTGCCTTAGAGAATACGTCCTTAAATTTCCAGTGTTAATTAGGCAGTTTTTGTTCTACTAGTTCCTTATCTATAAGCTTACTTTCCTATCCGCTAAGCTCACTTTCCTTTTTCTTAAGCATTTAATTAATTTTATATAGGCTAGTTATAAAGGCAATAGTATTAGGCTGAACCAAGTTCTAGTAGAATCCTATAGCGCTAATATAGCAGATGTTAACTGGTAGGAGGTCCGTAGGTTTCTTTATAGACGCTTATTAGGCCATATCTTATAATATAGGGTGTAAAGTCTTCCTTAGCTCACGTTCCATTTTCCGTAAATTATCCTTCCTATCTATTAGCTTAGTATAGCGTCTAATATCCCTGATTTTCCTTTAGGGCTACATAGGGCCTAGGTTCTCCATAGGGGGCTTAGCTAGGTTACTACTAACTTCCTAGGTCTCTAGTGCGGATGGCGTAATATATACAGTCTGGGGGCGGCGTAGTATACAGATCCGTTAAGGATTAAGACATATATCCTTCTTAAAGGCCTAGTCTTTACATATAGCATCAGCTTGGTAAATAGTATTAATCTAGGGCTATATAAGATTTTCTATTATAATGCTGATTTCTTTTATAAAGGAAGGGATTAGGGGTAAGGTTTTAGGCCAGATAAGCCGTCTATTCCGTATATTAAGCTATAAGCCTAAATAGGCTAGCTATTTTCTCCCTATAATTATATTATGGCTTCTAAGGTCCATAATAAGAAAGGGGACGTTATACTACCTTTATCCGTTAACGTGGAGGTAGATCCGTAAGATAGTTATAATAGGTAGCCCTATTTATCCGTTATACCTGTAAATAGGAATTGGTTTAGGCAGTTCTTTAAGGGGTGCATTTAAAAAGTTAGCTAGCTTTATGGTATACTGGGTGTCTATTAAGGCAAAGGTATTTACTCCAGAGTTAGCTAAAGTAGAGGTTAAAACTTAATATCTATTACGGAATAAAGTATAAGGGATAGTGCAGCTTCTTTTACTAACTAGCCGACCTAGATTAACATATAATATATTAATCCCTTTTAACCCTAGAAAGGAGTCTTTCTCTAGGGTTCCTCTTTTTCTAACTCTGCTTCTGCGCTGTCTTCCTAGATTAGTAGGACCTTATCCTTTTTTGCATTTATTAGGTATTTAGCTGTATAGTAACCCTTTTAACCGCATATAAAGCAAGCTCCTTAGTCACTAAGGGCCTGTCTATAGGGGTCGCTATACAAAGGCTAAGTATACGCTGGAGTCACAGCAGGACTAGCTGTATGGCTCGCCACTAGGTTAACAGCAGGCGGTACGGTTGGTGCTATTGTGGAAGGGTACAGTGTCTCTTAGATAGGAAGTCAGAATGCTGTCAGTCAGTCAGTCAGTCTGTCTGTCTGTCGGTCGGTCGGTTATAATTAGTTAAAAGTAATCAGTAAAGCAGTCTGTAAGAAAGGAAAGAAAAGAATGTATTCCAGTAGGTTTGTGATATCTGTAAGATAAGGAGGAAAGAAGGAGGAAAGCCGAAGCTTAATAAATACAGGAAAATGCCAAGACACTAAGCATGGGACATTTTACCCCACTATATACCTCCCCCACCAAGAACGTTGTCCCCTAACGTTCTATACTATAGAAGAATAGCCAAATAAAAGAATAGTAAGAGCAGAATAGAAAAAAAGAAAGCACAGAATAGAACGCAGGAAATCTCTTCCTCCTAGTAAGATACCTATTAGACACGCACTAAAATAAATACACCCATTAGCCGTACTAGTTGCCTATGCACCATACCCACCAGTGTTACTAATTGAAAGCATAAATGTACGCACTAGCCGCCCTAATCGCCTGTGTACTACACCTACTAGCGGTACTAGTTAAAAGCGTAATTCTGCAGCCGTCTTTACAGCCTTGTAAAACTATTCTATAATATCCTTCTGTTATCCATAGCTAAGATCCAATCTTCCTACTAGTAACCAGAACAGTAAACCAGAAATAATAACGGCAGCAGTAACAGCAGTAACAGCAGTAATAGTAATGGTAGTAGAAACAGTAATAAAAGCAGATATTTAGCGCAGTAAAACAAAGTAGAATGGTTAGCAGTAGAACAGTTAGTAGAAGAACTCGGTAGCAGTTAGTAAGTAGTAGGACATCTAGCAGCAGAACTTTTAGTAGTAGAAATCTCAGTAGCGGCAGACGGTTGATGGTAGTTAGTTGGTAGCAGTTGGTTAGAATAGCTATCTAGCAGATCTCGCAACGGTATAGATCCGGCATAGTAAGATAGAATAGTAGAGACGGAATAGCCAGTTAAGACAGCAGGGACGAAATAGCTGGACGGAATAGTGGCAGTAGCAGCGGTGATGGTAGGGCAGTTGATTAAGATAGCAGAGGCTCTGGCTTGGTTTAATTGTTTAGTTAGTTGTTTGATATCAAAACTCTGCATCTGGCTCTGCGTCTGGCTGTGCATCTAGCTGTGCATCAGTAGCTCTGTATTACATACTCTGCGTTTATGTCTACGTACGTGCCTGTATGTGTGCCTATGTGCCTGCCTTAACTGCCTAACAAAGACTGTCTAACTGGTTGGCGATGATATACTACAACTAATTATTCAGTTGTTTGATTAAGGTAGAAAGTCAGCCTGGTTAAAAGCTCTAATTGTCCTAACTTAAATGCGAAGACGGCGTTTAACTAATTAAGATTTAATAAGGCCCTGGCTTAACTTAAGGTGTTTTCGGCGGTATATATAACTGAGGTTCTATATCCGTAGACAATTAATTAAGACCTCTGTATAGGCGTACGATCGGTTAAGGCTCCGCATCTACTGTTTAATTAAGGCTTTGTATATATAGGCGTCCAGTTAAGCTACTATACTGTTGTCCAATCAAGGCTCTGCACCTATATGCTCCATATCCGTAGACTCTACGTATAACTCCGTGTGAGACTCCGTGTAGAGATCCGTATCTGCGTCTATAGGAAAGACCGTTCTGGTTAACCAGTCTGTGGGCGTTAAGATGGGCGGCAATTGATTGATAAAGGAGGGTTAAAGGGAGAGGTTCCTGTAAAGGCTGTCTGTCTGCCATTATAGGACCTTTAACTGCTAATTAAAGATGTCTAATGGCAACGGTGACTAATTTAATTTAACTGTGACAATATATAATTGACTAATGTTTAAATAAGGTATTAGGTTAGCCTGACTGAAAGCTCTAGCTAATCCAACTTGACTATAGAGGCGGCGTCCGACTGATTAAGATTTGACTAAGGCTCTGGCTTGACTTAAGGCGTCTTCTGTTATACGTATAACCTAGGCTCTATATCATCGCATGCTTAATTAAAGCTTTTGAATCCATTGACGTTCCATTAAGGCTCTATATCCGTAAGCTCTGTATCTACGGATAGTTAATTAAGACTCTGGCTGTGCAGCCGTTTGGTTAAAGCTCTGCATCTATAGTCAATTAAGGCTCTTAGTGTCCACCAGACGTCCAATCTAGAGACCTGTCTTAAGACTTCCTTTCTTGTGAGCATAAATGGCAGTTTCTAGTAGACCATTTCTGTGGGCCCGGTGCTCTTCTGGGACATCCTTAATAGCTGCTTTCTTCCCTTTTTAGGCCGTCTTTGCTTTTAGTTCCTTTGGTGTATTCTTAATCTTCTTCCAGCCTAAGAACCTTAGGGATTATCTTCTACTTTTAGTCTCTTTGTTATTGTCCTACTGGTTCTGCACTTTATCTAAGTCGTCCTTAATATTATTTGGTGTTAGCTTCTTAGTTATTGTAACTACCTCTATTGCATGTCCCTTGCCCTTGTATTTACAATGCAGTCCTTTATTAAGACAACCTCTTAAGGAAAAGCGCTGGCTCCTATATATCTAAATCCTGTTCTCCTTGTAATCCTTAACAAGATCCTTTACTAGTTTATCCCGATATGGCTTGGTCCTATCTTTGGTCGTATAAGAATGGTTTAGGCTTATTGTGGTTAGCTGTGTCCTATATGCGATCTCTTGCAGAGCATCTTTGTTACTGCCTCTTTATATACTGCTTTGCCGTTTCCGCGGTACTTGATCACTGATATTGTATTGTTGCTTTTATATAGATCCCTTCCTTGCCGCAGTGTCCGTTCTTGTTGTGTAGCTAGCGCAGTACTGAACTTAGATGGCAGTAATAGTTATGCTGTAATTAGTCATTGTTTGAATAAGGAATAAGGTCGGCCCGGTTAAAGGCTCTAATCTAACGACATTTAATTAACTTGATTTAGTGACGGTGACGTGCTAATATTGAGGCTCTGGCTTGATTTGGTTCTTTAACTGACCGTAGCTTCCGCGCAGTTGTTTAATTAAGGCTCTGTGTACAGCTCTACATTTGGCTCTGCATTATATAATCGGCTCTATATCTGTGTAATTAACTAAGGCTCCTAGTGCCGTTTTTATCCTATAGCTGGCGCATTATTAAATTCTAGGGGCGGTGTAGAGTTCTGCCGGCTCTATTACTGAATGGACTAATCAGGATTTTCCGTCCCTGGGATGGAAAATCGCTATTAGCTTGTTAACAGGCGGTAAGCTGAACTAATATCTTTGCAGTAGGTTATTGCGACTAACGCGTCTTATTGTGATTAAGAAAGTAAACAAGAAAGGAGCTTTAGGAAATATAGTAATTAAGTAGATAAATAGAAATCTTTTATACGTCACCTGCGTCCCCTCCCCTACCTTAAAACTTGACTATCCCCTAGTTAAACACCCTATACCTACTGTGGAGCCTGTGGGTTAATAGCTGGTTAAGCGTCTGTCTCTAAGACCGTCTCTAAGGATTAGAAGATTTATTCTTCTTTCTAGCCTCTGCCGTCTTATCTATAGGCCATAACATAATCTGGATATATTCTCCTAGTCGTACATTCTTCTCCTGCGGTAGAGCTTGCGGCTTAATAGTTGTCCTGGTTGTACGGCTGTCTCTAGGGGTTAGGCAAGTCTGTGGACGTTGCTAGCTAGGCGTTACTGCTAAGTCCATGGGCCGTACTTGATAGTAGTCCTCCCAGTTTATATATATTTTATTACTATTCTTTAGCACTACTCTGTTATGGAAAGCAGTAAAATTAGTTTATAATATAGGGGCCTACTGCTGCGTCTGTTCTTCCTTTAGCCTGCCTAGGTCTGTTCCTTAGTATATATAGAGCCAGTTCTTAATACCTTCTAGCCGTCCTTTATTGCTAAGCCACGGAAGTACTGGTCTAGGTTGTTTATATGTCCCAGCTACTAGTCTTCCTTAATTAGACAGATGTATAAATCCTTGCTAAACAAGATCCTTAAACCCTTGGCATTCGTACTAGGTGAAATGGTAACCTCCTTTGCATCTAAAACAGGTCTATAGGCCTTGTCCTCGCGTACCTTACTAACCTTGTACGTTCTGCTGCGGCTATCTAAAGGCAGTAGAATCTTGCGGATATTGAAAATCGTGCAAATATTGAAAGTCTTGCGGAGGTTAAAAGTCTTGCGGAGATTGATAGCCTTATAGGACAAAGGGAGCTTAGCTGCTTTTCTGCTAGTCTTTATATCCTTATGCTAAGCCTTAAACTACGGCCTGATCTAGCAGTATTATGAACTTCCTTAGGTCTATCCAGATTTGGTTAAGGAACGGCATTAACCATGCAGCTGCCGTAAGCTCCATCTTAGTCAGTTTTAGACTCCTTAGTTAGCTTAGCATTTTATCCATTTCTAGGTCTATAGTAGAGGGTAACTGCTGCTGTGTTAGGGCTCCTCTGTGTACACCTAAGTTTAGAAGCCTTTCTTCTCTCCTGCGGTTGAGCTTATCCCTTTACTGCCGTAGCTCCTGTATAAGCTGGACATTTAGGGCGTCTTCTTCTGGAAGGACATCTATTTGCTTGGCGCCCTCTATAGCCACTATCCTTGACTCTACGGCCTCCTTCAGTCTTTTAAATACAAGGGTGCTAGGCTTGTCTACTACAGCTCCTGTTTGTTCCATTGCGTGCCTGTGGTATTTAATAGGAAGTCCTTGCATAAATAACCACCCCTTCTCTTGCTCAGTAAGGTTTCCTACGGCTACCGCTTTAGCTAAAATAGTAGTAAAGTCCTATACATAGTGACGTAATTCGCCTGGCTGTTCCGCAGATTTTTAAATAAAAGCTTCTACAAAGTCTCTTGTCTCCATGCGTTAATAGTAGTCGTTTGCTTAGTATTCTGCCCTAAGCTTTTTTATAAGCTCTATCTAATTGCTAGCTGTAAATTTAGGCAAGCTTTGGATCCAAATCCCTATTTAGTAATTGCAGTACTCTGAAAGGCCCTGGCGCTTCTCTGTACTCGTCACACGATGTTAGGTGCATAGCTGCTTGTACCGTTTAATAAACTGTGATATATTTTGCCCTATAAAGTAAGGAGTCCTAGTAGTTCCTAGGGCTGGCATAGGCTGGACCATAATATAGACCTTATCTTAAGCCGTTAACTGCTGGTTATTAGGTGCATCTAGAGCTTCCTTAGGAGCTTGCAGGTAATCCTTACAGCTTTCATCCTTTGTCTACTAAGGGTTATTAGTCCTAGGTGTTACAGGTAAACGCTATGGTAGGTCTGTTTACATAGCTGTAGTCTTAACAGAGGATGTCCCAGATGACTATCCTAGCGGGACATTAATAGGTGCATGCTTCGGCTAGTCTACTTGTATAGCTATGTCCCTAATAGAAGGCGCCTGCTTCTTAATACCTAAGGGGAGGTCTTTCTGGGAGAGTATAGAATCTTTATCTTCTACCACTGCCGGGTCTTAATATGTCTATCTGTTTTAGCCTACTGTCGTTCTATACGGTAGGTCCTTATGGAGTGCCTCTAGGGCCGCTGCTGACATAATCTAGATAACTTAAAAGAGGACAAAGCTAAGCCAGAATAGGAAGCTTTTAAAGGTAGATCCAATCTTATGTGCTTACGGCCTTGCTCGGTATTGTCTCTATTCTTAAAGGGCAGCGCTAGCTTCCTTTACCACCAGATGTTTTAGATCTTGTTTCTATCTGACTAATTAGCCCTTGGCTTGTTATCTCTATATCTTTAATAACATTCTAGCTATGCTTATGCGCGTGTGGGTGGCGAGATTTTAACCGCTGGTAGTTATCTAATTGGCTAACTGGTTTGCTTGACGCCAAATTTCTAAGTATAGGCACTAAACCCAACTCCTAAGACCTTTTAACCTACACCATTTTACTTCCTATTGCCACTCTTTAGCCTGTGCGTTAAGTCTGGCTGTCTATCTTTTCCGCTGTCTTTCTGTTTAGGGTCTGCTTGGTTTCCCTTACTATCTAATACTGCCTGGTTCTCTGGTTCTCTAGTTCTACCGTCTCATTTGTTGGTTCTTCTATAGTTGGTTGTTCTTCTATAGCTAGCGGTTCTTCGGCAGTTGTAGTATATTCCTGCGTGTCTTCTGTGTATGTAGCACTAGATTTCTAATCCAAAGAGCTTGCTGTCGTCCCCACGTGGAATGCCAAATAATATGTAAAAGGGTACGGTGTCTCTTAGATAGGAAGTCAGAATGCTATTAGTTAGTTAGTCAGTCTGTCTATCTGTCGGTCGGTTAGTTATAATTAGTTAAAAGTAATCAGTAAAGCAGTCTGTAAGAAAGGAAAGAAAAGAATATATTCCGGTAGGTTTGTGATGTCTGTAAGATAAGGAGGAAAGAAGGAGGAAAGCCAAAGCTTAATAAATACAGGAAAATGCCAAGACACTAAGTATGGGACATTTTACCCCACCACACTATAGGGGCTGTAGATCTTACTAGGGCATTACGGCCCGTTCTTGTAGTACTTATGTTCTAGTTGGCGGAGCTTCTAGCCTTATACTACTTGGCACATGCCTTAATTTAATAGAGGCCCTAGTTAATAGCTAGGCATTAGTTTATAAGTTCCTATATAGTAGTATAAACTAGTAGTACGGCGCGCTGTAGGTCTAGGGTAAGCTTATTAAAGAGGTCTAGCATTAGATCTTCCTGGGGGATTTAGGCCTATCCAGCTAGGTGCAGAAAGCGGGTCTAAAAAACCAAGAAGGTTTCCATTGTTTTTATTATTAGGCTTTTATAATTAAGACGGGTATTCTGTACCTTAAAGGGATCCTTATAAATAGAAGATAGGTAATTAATTATCTCTTCTTTAGAGAGGAAGAGGTCTACTAAGTCCTAGATATATCGCGGACGTAGATGCGTCTATATATTACTACTAGTGCGGCTAAAGATATATGCCATTTTAGCTTGGGTATTAGGAAAGTGGTCTGTATTAACTTTAAGCTTGTCCTATAATTAAAGCTTCTAGTTATTAAATATAGGGTTGGTTCCATCTATAAGCAATAGGGGGTCTGCAACCTTCGCGGACCATAACAATATTAATACTGTGCGTTGGGCTAGGGCCTTAAGAACCATAGCAAGTCTGTCTAATAAGTTAATACTAGATACAGGGGTGTCCCTAGCTTTAAGCAGCTCTTAAAGCCGTTTAATTTTAGCATTGGCTGCTGTAAGCTCCTACTAGGGGTTTAAGACGTTAACTGTTTTACTATTAGAGGTATTTAAGGGTCCTACGGCTGCTTTGCCGGCTGCTATATTTCTTAGCATGGTAGTAGGGGTATTAGATAATTTCTAATGTTTGTTTATTTTCTAGGGGTTCTGGTCTATATGTGTCCTATTTTTAGGTTTCGCGTTCTATTTGTGTTCTTTTGGTTCTGTCCTATCCTTAGGGTCCTATTAATGTCCTTAGGGTCCTATTCTGTGTCCTTATAAATATATTTAAGTTCCTTCTCAGGAAGAAAGAGTAGAGATAAGCTTTGGATAATGTTAGCGACTTAGTTAATTAAGGCACGAGCACGGCAAGAAGGACGCGCAAGCCTATACGATTGGATTGTCTATAAACGAGGATCCAAAGCTAGAGAAAGGAAAGGAGAAGAATAGCAGTACCGCTTGAGGTTTTATGCGGCCCTTGAGTCACGTGACTGCAACTATCTGAAACTGTCTGCAATTGTCTACGATTGTCCGCCACAATCCACCGTTTTCCACCAGCGCCGTAACAAGTAGTATGCCGTAGAAGGCTTTAGCTTAATGCCTAGAATCTGGGTAAACTTATTCTAGAAAGCCGATATAAACTATGGCCCGTAATCGGATATAATAGTATCTGGTGGTCTGTAAATTTAGTAGACGTAGTAGATATATAGTCGGGCCGCCTCTTTTGCATTAATATTCTTATAATAAGGGATTAAGAATGGGCGCTTGCTAAAGCAGTTAACTATAACCATAGCTATATTGTATCCGTTATGGTCTATAGGTAGCTTATAGAAATCTATAAAGATGTGCTACTAGGGGCGTTCTGGTATTGGGAGTGGTTTTAACAGTCCTAGGGTCTTGTCTTGTGGAATTGTAGACCTATAGCAGTTGTTACAGTTTCGTACGTAGCGATCAATATCCATAACTATTCTAGGCCAGTAGTAACGGTCGCCGATAATCTTACGGGTCTTATTTTTTTAGGGTGGGCCGTAGAGATCTAAGTATGCGCTTTAGTAATAAGCTAAGTCCGTAAGTTCTGTTTTTTAGCTACTACTAGCCGTTCCTTATACTTTAGTAGTCCGTTTTTAAGGGACCACGGGCTAGTAATACCCTTTGCCTTTTTATGGTACTCCTATAACAAAGGGGCCGTACAATTTACTTGCAGTAGCTTATTAATAAGGTCAAATTCCATAGTATTAATAGGGTACATCTCGACCTTTATAGGGTCCGTATTTAGTCCTACCTGTATTCTAGGGTTAAGGTACTCTGGTTATAGTAACATCTAGGTCTATAATAAGATCTTTGCGGCTATTTAGTTATCTAGGTCCTGTCTACGCCTTATAAGGGCGTCCGTATAATTTATAGCGCCTGGCCGGTATATAATTAGGAAGTTAAACTAGGATAGGATATCCGCCTAGCGTACCTACCGGGCCATAAGGGCCTTTGTTATTATAAAATATTCTAAGGCCTTATAATTAGAGACTACCTAGATAGGCTTAGGGGTCCCTTCTAGCTATATACGCCAGTGCTAGAAGCTAGAGATAATAGCTAGCATTTCTTTGTTATGGATGTAGTAGTTTAGCTTAGCATCTACTATAGTCTTTAAATAGTAAGCAATAGGGTGCCATTCTCTATCTATTTACTATTGGGAGTAAACGCTAGCTATAACACTATCTAAGGCATCGGTCTCTAGCATTAAGGGCCGTTCTAGGTTAAAGTGGGTAAGTAAGGGAGCAAAGACCAGTTGTTTCTTAAGCTTATTAAAGGCCTACCTATATACAATGTTAAAGTAAAAGGGCCGGTTCTTATAGGTAAGTAGGCTTAGGGGCCGGGCAATCCTACTATAGTTCTTAATAAAGCGTTAGTAGAAGTTATAGAACCCTAAGAATAACTACACCCCCTTTACGGTCCTTAGGAGTACCCATTAGTTAATCGCGGCCGTCTTTTCTAAGTCTACCTTAATTCCGTCCATGCTAATAATAAACCCTAGGTACTTTATACGCTTAATACTAAATTCCAATTTCCTAATATTAGCCTGGAGGCTGGCCTCGCGGAGCCGTTGTAGGACTTTATAGACGTGCTCCTTATGTTCTAACTTATTCTTAGAGTAGATTATAATGTTATCTAGGTAGGCCGTATAGAAGTTATTAAGGTAGTTAAAGAGTATATTGTTTATATATCACTAGTATATAGCTAGTCCGTTAGTTAGTCTAAAAGGAAGTACTTTATATTTATATATTCCGTAACGGGTCTTATTGGGAATGAGGCAAGCGGTCGTCACGTGTTGTCACGTGTCGCCGCGGCACTAGCGTGGCAAGGAGCCTTAAGCTCTTCGCCCTTCCTCATTTAAAACAATATATATTAACCAACATCACTATAACCTACTTGAGTAGTCGTTATTGGTAAGTCACCTTGTATGACTAATACTAATCAGTGGTTGAATACACAACTATAGAATAGTAAGGTTTTTAACAGAAGAGACAGTCTCGTGCAGGGGTGCCATATGCGCTTATATGGAATGGATCCCGGCGATACTATGCTACCTTAGACTTGCGGAAAACTAGTAACAGAAGTGTTACTGAGTACTAGGAAATACTAAGTTGCGTCTATCACGCAGAATAATCGCGTTTACGAAGATTTGGTTAAGTACTTTAGGTTAGAAGTGTTACTAAACCTAGGGTCCCAAGTTAACGTCTAAAACGCGTTAAACAACTACGCTTACGAAGATTTGGTTAAGTACTTTAGGTCAGAAGTGTCACTGAACCTAGGGTCCCAAGTTAACGTCCGAAACGCGTTGACTACATCTTAAATTGCCTACCTTTTGACAGCAAACCTACGAGATTCTACAAAACTGAAAACCCTACCTACCTTTAATGTATAACACCCCGTTAAACAACCCTTATTCTCCTTATTTTTCTATTAATAAAATAACAGCTATTATAGCGTTAACCTACCTAAAGTAGTACGAGAAAGATATTAACCTGGAGATATAGGATATAAACATTGACCCTATAAACGCTGAGCAATAGGACCTAAACGGATTCTTAGTATACCGCATAGCACACTATACAGACCGCGAATATAACGATACTATACTATAGTATTGCATAAAGGAGGATTTTATTGGATGGATAAAGGAAATATAGGCTCTTGCGAAGAAAGATATTATATAAGACTTCCGTAATTTCCTTTGGGAGAATGGAATATTTGTCCCTATAGATGGGGGTGCTATTAGAGACAATATCTAGAAGTAAGTTATTAATGTAGAAGAAGAGCACGAATGGACTCTATAAAAGATTAAGCACTAACTACGCAATAAGAAGAAGCTTAATTTATAATGGAATTTAAATAATATACTAATAGAGACGTGTCCTAATTCCATTGCTCTAGGTATAAGTTCTTACGTTCCATATCTATTGCTTCCACTAATTTAACCCATAACTTTAACTACTGCCCCTTAAGAGTAAGCGCAAGATCCCCTTGCTTTGCAATTTAATAACCTTCAAACCCTATTATAGCAAGATTAGGTACCACGCCGTGTTCTATTAAGATCTATATCTTTACTATAGCCTATAAAGCAATCCCTACCTTAATCTCTAATGCAATTTTAATGTGGCCTAACACCATTTGGAGGTACCTTAAAAATGCTTATAGAGCTTATAAAGCTCTATTTAGACTAGGAGAAGAGGTTTGGCAGGGAACTGTATAATATCCTTAATTTAAAGTTGCGTATCTTCTATAACTGTTGCTAAAAGGTTGGACTAGAACCTGACTAATATTATAACGCTTATTCTGTTATGCTTAAGGGCCGCGCTAGTACCTTCTATTATAATTGTTTAGTAGGAAAAGGATATAATTTTAACCAAATAATATATAAGATAAGATGCCACTTTAAAATAGAAGAGAATAAGCAGCAGTATATATTAGAGTGGAGAGAGACTACCTTTCTAAGAATTATTGCTATAAACCTAGATGCCTCTTAACTTAATTATCTTTAAAAGCTCTTTAACTAACTTTAAATAATTTAGCATGGTTTATCCAAATTATATTAAAAGGACTTTAGCCTACGCGATTAAGTTATTAGCATATACTAAGATGTTAAAGAATGCAACCTTGCTCTCTTTAATCCTGTAAATACTTATAAAGGAGTATATGCTTAATTAAGATCCTCTATTAGCACCGCTCTGCGCTCTTAAGAAGTATAGCAATTTAATACCTAACCCTAACCTACTTCGATTAGCCTAGCTAACTAATACGATTATAACTGGACTAATTAAATATATGGTGGCCAGGGTAGGGGATATAGTAAAGGGTATAATTAAAGTTGACTATAAAGCAATTGTAGAGGTCCTTATGGAGGTTTATCTTAAAATAATTAATAGAAGAAATGCTATGTTTATAAGAAGCTAAATTACTAGTTAACTAGGCACCCTCTTAACAGACGAAAGGAGGCATATAATAAGTTTTGCCAGAGCGCACGAAATATTAGAAATTATAAGGTTACTATAGCCTACTTCTAAAGCTTCCTGGTTTAATATAAAGGCGAAGAAGATTTTAAGGGTAAGGTTAACGAGGCTAAACAGCTCCTTATAGATATAGAAATTAAGGACTACTCTCCTAACTAATACTTTACTAAGTATAGTAAGGTAAATGGCACATAAACCGTTGCTGTCCTTAATAACTAATCTACACTCCATTCTGTTATAAAGTTAGATATCTTTAATAAGCTAAAGGAAAGTTCCGCGTTCTCCTTTAATAATAGATACTCGGCAAACGTCTTCCATGGTATTATGCCAGATACTAGAGCCGCAGGAGTATCTATAGTAGGAGAACCTTAAGTTCGAGCTCTTTAATAGCTTAATAGCTCTGTTTAGATTAACTAATTAATGGCAGGCTAATATATAATTCGCTTTAGTAAGGGTACTGCGATCTCTCTTAGCATAATTAAGGTCTAAACCCTATTAGGATATATTACTTTCTACGTTGTTCCCGCGAATACCCCGTTTCTATTTTGCATCTAAGATATAGATAAGTTAGGCGTTAAGCTTAATAACCTTAAGAATATGCTTGTTTAGGGAGATAATTGGGTGCCTGTTATACGTAAGTGGGGTTACCCTTGGTTACTCCTTTAATAGCCAGAAAGGAGCGTTGCTTAGAGCCATTTAACTAAGTTAGAGTTACGTTAACTACACCGTCGCTTTAGTCACCTATCAGTTTATAGATTGCTTAGGGTTCTTTAGTAAGCAGGTTATAAAGTTAAGGCTAAGACAATTAAGGATCTTATAAAGTACTACTATCACTACTAAATAAACCAAAAGTCCCCTGGCCGATTTAAGTTCACCCTTAAAGATAACTACGACTTCAACTTCTATATTATTATTAATATTATGTATCTTAGCGGCAAGCCAGTACTCTCAGTTGTTAACCTTTTAGTCTCCTTCTAAGCCGCACGTTTCCTAAAGGATATATCAGCTAGGAACGCATGGGATACTCTTTAATTATACTAGATTAATGTCTACCTAGGACCCCCTAATTAAGTTATTTACAACGCAGGAAGGAACTTCTTATCTACAGAGTTTCGGTAATAGGTAAAGGCAATGGAAATTAAGGTTAAGGAAGTCCCTATTAAGGTATATAATAGTATTAGAAAAGTAGAATAATATTATACGCTATTACGCCAAGTATATAAGATTATTTCTTTAGAACTAGAGGGCGCTAGCGAAGAGCTTATTTTATAGATAGCTATTAAGGCTATTAACGATTCCGCTGGCCCAGATGGGCTTATACCTATATTGCTAGTCTTTGGCGCCTACCCTTAAATAACTAATAATTCTCCACTATCTCTATCTGTTACGCAATGAGCTAAGGCTATCCGTAAAGCAATAAAGGAGGTACGCCGTATCTACGCCACACGCTAGGTTAACGACGTATTAAGAATAAGAAACGGTCTAAATACCTTAATTATAATAGATCTACCACTCTAATCTAAAGTACGGGTATGGCGTAAGAAAAGGGGCTAGTTAGGCCTATATATACTTATCGCCATTAAGGGTTAAACTTATACTCTTTAGATGCCCTATAGATCTACTTAATTCCGCTTAACTGTTATTAAGCCCTACTATAGGGATAACAGTTTTAAGCCTTTATAGGATACCCTAGAGGATACCCTAGAAAAGAACCACGATCAACATGCTCTAGAAGGCGACTATAATTCTAATATAATTATAGTAGATATGCCGCAACTATAACGCGGTAGAGGTCGCCTAAAAGGATTATAAAATTGCTAATATCTTATTAATTTTAAAGAGTAATTCGTTGCCGCCATTAAGAGTAGAGTTAAGTTATTAATGGCCTTTATAACAGCTAAAGAGAAGGCGGACTTTAAGCTCGTAAAATAACTCCGAAAAGAAGGCTATATTATAACTTTAGGAGCCCCTTGCTAAGCATCTAATAAGTAGGAGATTAACGGTCTTATTATAAGAGGAGTTTTTAAATTTAAGAAGTATAACCTTACTAAGTTTAATAGAGTTCGTATCTTTAAGTTAAAAATAGTTAATGAGATTAAGGGCAAAGCTACTAACGCCCTATTTAAGAAGTTGAGGCTAGTTATCTAAGTTTATAACAATAACGGTAAGGAAGTAATTCTTATATAATCCCCTATGATTTAACAAGCTAGTTAGCAAGTTATTATTACACTAGCTCCCTCCTTAATAAAAAATGGAATAGCGGTTTATTTATAAGATATTACTTAGGCCTATACCCAATTAGAGACACACCTTTAGCGCTTAATACTAGCATACCTTCTAGAGCAAATTTGCCACTAATATCCCAAAGATATAATTATGGTTATACTTAAGCTATTATATGGAATCGCAGAGGTAGGAACTTACTAGTGGGCTACCTATAGTAAGCACTATAAAGAGAAGCTTTTAATAACTACTTCTACATTTAACCCCTGCTTCCTTATTATAACTACAAGAACTCCATTTGGAATTATTGGCATATAAACTAACAATATAATTATCTTAGGAGACGGCTAATTCTTAGCTCTTAAAGAAGATAAGCTAGTAAAGGCAAATCTTATAGCAAAGTTAAAGGAAAGACTTGACTTAATAATACTACTACTCTTTAATAGATGCATCCTCTCCCTAAACAAGGATTCTATTGCTTTATGCCAGAAAGGTTAAGGCAAAAAGATTAACATTATTAACATTAATTCTCTAAAGTAAGGATATATAGAGCAACGCGCTCGCGGAGCTTATATTACTTCTATTTATTAACCCGAGGCTTCCTTTAATCTCTCTATTGCCACTTAATACTAGGAACCAACTAAGGAGGACGTCCTTACCCTAAATAAACGTCTTTCCTAGTAAATGAACCATCTTAATTGGGGACTACTCTATGTGCCTATTAACCTTCTTACTACTAAGCTCTTTGTATTTGTTAATAGATCGTTTATAAATAATAAAAATTTTAGCTCCTAGCTAGGATATAAGATTATAATCGCGAATAAATCTACCAGAGAGAATAACTTTATAATTTACAGCAACCTTATCTATTAGAGCTTAACTAAGAGTAAGCGCGTTACTTAAAGCATTCTAGCGTTAGAGATATATAGAATGGTTGGCGGAGTTGATATAGCAATTGCAATTGGAACTACCCTTAAGATAATTATAAATCGGCTTGAACTCCCTACTATTCCTATAATTATATGCACCAACTTATACTCCCTCTATAAGTGTTTAGTTAAGCTTGGTACCACAAAGAAGAAGCGTCTTATAATTAATATTATGGCACTTTAGTAATCCTATAAGCGTTAAGAACTCTTTAAGATCTGGTAGATTAATGTTAGCGACTCAGTTAATCGAGGCACGAGTACGGCAAGAGGGTCGCGCAAGCCTGTACGATTGGATTGTCTATAAACGAGGATCCAAAGCTAGAGAAAGGAAAGGAGAAGAAGAGCAGCGCCGCTCGATGTTTTATGCGATCTTCGCGTCACGTGACCGCAATCTGCGGCAATTTGCTAGTACCGTAATACTGTCCGAGATTGTCTGAAACTGTCTGTAATTATCCGCTACAATCTACTGCTATAATCCACCGTTTTCTACTAGCGCTGTAATATTACCCCCCCCTCCAAAAAAGCCTGCCCTTAGGCTTTGTATGTCCGTGGGGTGTTCTTATCTGTATGCTTAACAGGTAGCTTATTATCTTCGCTATACTAGCACTCTATCCACTCGTCTAGATACTTCGGGGGTCCTGGCTTGTTAGGGTATTGGTTATAGAACTCTTTAAGCTTCTAGGGGCAACCTATAAAATTCCAAGCGGGGTACTAGGTTGGGTCTAGATCGTAACCTTTCTATTAGATACGGTATTTTAGCGTTCCTTATACTAGTTTATAGGCTAGTATTTCATTAACTTCCCATTCGTCGTCGCCATTAACTTAAATCGGCAGTGGAGGCTCATTCTTTTGTCCAGGTAGTAGGTTATTTATAGCTTTCCGTAGCTTATCTAGTGAGAAAACAGGGTGGACTTTAATTAAGTTTAGGAGTTTAACCTTATATAAGTTGCCTTCTTTATTAAGGATCTTATACGGTCCTGCTATCTTATAGTTTAGCTTATGGCTAGGCCGTTCTATCTTCTAGTTCTTTGTTATAACCTAGACCTTGTCGCCTATAGTAAAGTCGGGCTTGCGCCTATGCTTATTTACCTGCTGTTCTATTAATTTCTAGGCCTTCTCTAGGTTCTTATAGGCTACTGTCTATGCTTCTTCTAAGCGTCTAGTATATTGCTGTGCTTCCTTATAAGATAGTTTTTCGCGTACGGTCTATAGTCCTTTTGGTCTTTCCCAGTTAAAGCTTATATAAGGTAAGTATCCCATTTCTAGCTAAATAGGTGCAAACCCCGTAGAGTTATAGGGTAGGGTTGCCTGGGCGTAGTTTATTATAGGTAGTAGTTCGCTCTAGTTATCCTAAAAGTAGTTAATAAAGGGCTGGAGTCTCTGGTCTAAGTATTAATTTATAATCTCCGTCTGACCATCTGTCTGGGGGTAGTATACTATAGAGAGCTTTAGCCTAATACCTAGGATCCAGGTAAACTTGTTCCAGAAGGCTAATATAAACTGCGGCCTGCGGTCGGATATGATAGTATCTAGTAGTCCGTAAATTCGGTAGACATAGTAGATATACAGTTAGGCCGCCTCTTTAGCATCAATATTCTTATAATAGGGGATTAAGAACGGGCGCTTGCTAAAGCAGTTAACTAGGATTATAACCATATTATATCCGTCGCGGTCCGTAGGTAACTTGTAAAAGTCTATAAAGATATGCTGCCAGGGGCGTTCTGGTATCGGGAGTGGCTTTAATAGCCCTAGGGTCTTATCTCGTGGAATTATAGACCTACAGCAGTCGTCGCAGTTCTGTATATAGCGGTTAATATCCGTAACCATTCCAGGCCAGTAGTAACGGTCACTAATAATCTTACAGGTCTTATTCTTTCTAGGGTAGGCCGTAGAGACCTAAGTATATACTTTGGCGATAAGCTAAGTCCATAAGTTCTATACCTTTGCTACTACTAGCCGTTCCTAGTGCTTAAGCAGTCCGTTTTCCAGGGACCATAGGCCGGTAGAATCCTTTGCCTTTTTACGGTACTCCTATAGAGAAGGGGCCGTACGGTTTGCCTATAGCAGTTTATTAATAAGGTCAAGTTCTATAGAATTAATAGGACATATCTTAGCGCTTAAAGGGTCCGTATTTAGTTCTGCCTATATTTAGGGGTTAAGGCATTTTAGTTATAGTAGCGTCTAAGTCTATAATAAGATCTTCGCAGCTGCCTAGTTATCTAGGTCCTGTTTAGACCTTATAAGAGTATCCGCACAGTTAGTAGCACCTGGCCTATATATAATTAGGAAGTTAAACTAGGATAGGACCTCCGCCCAGCATACCTGCCGGGCTGTAAGGGCCTTTATTGTTATAAAATATTCCAGGGCTTTATAGTCCGAAACTACTTAAATAGGCTTAGGGGCTCCTTTTAACTATATTCGCCAGTACTAAAAGCTAGAGATAATAGCCAGCATTTCTTTATTATAAATTGGGTAGTTCAGCTTAGCATCTATTATAGTCTTTAAATAGTAAGCAATAGGGTGCTATTTTCCGTCCATCTGCTTCTAGAAGTAAACGCCAGCTATAACACCATCTAAGGCATTAGTTTTTAGCATTAAGGGCCATTCTAGGTCAAAGTGGGCGAGCAAGGGAGTAGAAACCAATTATTTCTTAAGCTTATCAAAGGCCTGCCTACATATGGTATTAAAGTAAAAGGGCCGGTCCTTATAGGTAAGTTAGCTTAGGGGCTGGGCAATTCTACTATAGTTCTTAATAAAGTGTTAGTAGAAGTTGCAGAACCCTAAGAATAACTGCACCCCCTTTATAGTCCTTAGGGGTATCCATTAGTTAATTATAGCCGTCTTTTCTAGGTCTGCCTCGATTCTGTTTATACTAATAATAAACCCTAGGTACTTTATGCGCTTAATACTAAATTCCAATTTCCTAATATCGGCCTGGAGGCCAGCCTCTTAGAGCCGTTATAGGACTTTATAGATATGCTCCTCATGTTCCAACTTATTCTTGGAGTAAATCATAATGTCATCCAGGTAGGCCGTATAGAAGTCATCAAGGTAGTCAAAGAGTATATCGTTTATATATCGCTGGTACGTAGCTAGTCCGTTAGTCAGTCTAAAGGGAAGTACTTTGCATTTATATATTCCGTAACGGGTCCGAAATATAGTAAAGTCTTCTAATCCAGGGTCTATCCTAATCCGGTAAAAAGCCTAACGGATATTAAGCTTAGTAAAGATTTTAGCTCTACTTATTTAGGCTAGAGTCTCATTAAGTAAGGGCAGAGGGTAGCGGTCCTTGCGGGTTATATTATTGAGTTTACGGTAGTTAATACAGAAACAAAGTCCTCCATTTAGCTTCTTAGCAAAGAGAATAGGTAAGTTAAAAGGGGCTTAACTAGGCTTAATAAAGCCCTTATTCAGGTTATTAATAAGGTACTGCTTTATAGCCTACAATTCGGCAGTAGACTGCTGACAAAGGGGGCTATAACTAAGGGTGTCTTCCTTATCTGGCTCAATCTCAATCTTGTGGTCGTACGGTCGGTGAGGTAGGAGTATATTAGACGCTGCCTTAGAGAATACGTCCTTAAATTTCTGGTGTTGACAGGGCAGTTTCTATTCTACTAGCTCCTTATCTGTAAGCTTACTTTCCTATCCACTAAGCTTGCTTTCCTTTTCCTCAATTATTCAATCAATTTCATATAAGCTGGTGGTAAAGGCAACGGTATCGGGTTAGACCAAGTTCCGGTAGAATCCTACGGCGCCGATGCAGCAGATATCAACAGGGGGAAGGTCTATAGGTTTCTTTACGGACTTTTATTAGGCCGTATTTTGCGGTATAAGGTTTATAGTCTTCCTCAGCTCACGTTCTATTTTCCGTAAGTTGTCCTTCCAGTCTATCAGTTTAGTATGGCGTCCGGTATTCCTAGCCTTCCTTTATAGCTGCGTAGGGCCTAAGTTCTCCGCGGGGGACTTAGCTAGGTTACTACTAATTTCCTAGATCTCTAATGCAGGTAGCGTAACATAGGTAGTCTAGGGGCGGTGTAGTATACGAATCCGTTGTGGATTAAGCTATATATCTTTCTCAAAGGCCTAGTCCCTACGCATAGCGTCGGCCTGGTAAATAGTATCAATCTAGGGCTATATAAGGTTTTCCATTATAATACTAATTTCTTTTATAAAGGAAGGGGTTAGGGGTAGGGATTCGGGCTAGATAAGCCGTCTACTCCATACGTCAAGCTGTAAGCCTAAATAGGCTAGCCATTTTCTTCCTAAGATTATATTATGGCTTCCTAGGTCTATAATAAGAAAGGGGACGTTATACTACCTTCGTCTATTAACACGGAGGTAAATCCGTAAGATAGTTATAATAGGTGGTCCTATTCGTCTATTATACCCGCGAATAGGAACTGGTTTAGGCAGTTCCTTAAAAGGCGCATTTAAAAATTCAGCTAGCTTTATGGCGCACTAGGTGTCTATTAAGGCAAAGGCATTTGCTCTAGAGTTAGCTAAAGCGGAGGTTAAAACTTGATATCTATTACAAAATAAAGTATAAGGGATAGTGCAGCTTCTTCTACCAACTAGCCGACCCAGATTAACATATAATATGTCAATTCCTTTTAACCCTAGAGAGGAGTCTTTCTCTAGGGTTCCTCTTTTTCTGACTCCGCACTATCCTCCTAAATTAACAGAACCTCGCCCGTTTTTGCCTTTGTCTGGCAATTCTTTGCAAAGTGGTCTTTCTGGCCGTATAAGAAGCAAGCTCCTTAATTACTAAGGGCCTGTTTATAGGGGTCGTTATATATAGGCTAAGTATGCGCCAGACCCGTAGTAGGACTAGCTACACAGCTAGCTGCTAAATTAACGGCGGGCTGTGCGGCTAGTGCTATAGGAGTTGCAGATCGTGCCAGAGTGTTATGGGCCATTTATATAGTGCTTGCGGTCTGGTTTAAAGAGTTTCTAGCTTTATACCGCTTAGCTCATACCTTAATTTGACGGAGGCCTTGGTTAATAGATAGGCAGTAGTCTATAAGTACCTTTAGCGTCTATATAGTAGTAAAAACTAGCAGTACGGCGCGCTGTAGGTCTAGGGTAAGCTTGTCAAAGAGGTCCAGCATTAGGTCTTTATAGGGAATTTAGGCTTAGCTAGCTAGGTACAGAAAGCGGGTCTAAAAGGCTAAAAAGGTCTCCGTTGTCTTTATATTAAGAGCTTTATAATTAAGGCGGGCGTTCTATACCTTAAAGGGGTCCTTGTAGATAGAAGACAAGTGATCAATTATCCCGTCTCTAGAGAGGAAGGGATCTGCCAAGTCCTAGGCGTATCGCGGACGTAGGTATGTCTATACGTCTCCGCCGGTACGGCCGAAGACGTAGGCCATCTTAGCTTAAGTAGTGGGGAAGTAGTCCGCATTGACTTCGAGCTTATCCTGCAATTAAAGCTTTTAGTTATCGAATATGGGGTTAGTTCCGTCTGTAAGTAACAGAGGGTCTGCAACCTTCGCGGACCATAATAATGCTAATGCTATACGTTAGGCTAGGGCCTTAAGGACTATAGCAAGTCTCTAGGTGTCTGATAACTCCTTACTAGGTGTAGGGGTGTCTCTAGTTTTAAGCAGCTCTTAAAGCCGTTTAATTTCAGCATTAGCTGCTGCTAGTTCTTCCTAGGGGGTTAAGACGGCGACTGTTTCACTATTGGAGGTATTTACGGGTCCTACAGCGGCTTTACCAACTACTGTATTTCTTGGCATGGTGGTAGGGGTATTAGGTAATTTCCGGTGTTTATTTATTTCCTAGGGGGTCTAGTCCGTACGTATCCTATTCTTAGGTTTCGCGTTCTGTTTGTGTTCTTTTGGTTCTTAGGGGTCTGTCCTATCCTTATAGTCCTGTTCTGTGTCCTTGTCCTGTTCGTGGCCTTATAGATATATTTAAGTTCCTTCTTAGAAAAGAAGAGTAGTGATAAGCTTTGGATAATGTTAGCGACTCAGTTAATCAAGGTATAAGCACGGTAAGAGGGTCACGCAAGCCTATATAATTGGATTGTCTATAAACAAGGATCCAAAGCTAGAGAAAGGAAAGGAGAAGAAGAGCAGCGCCGCTTGATATTTTATGCGATCTTCGCGTCACGTGACCGCAATTTGCGGCAATTTGCTAGTACCGTAATACTGTCCAAGATTGTCTGAAACTGTCTGCGATTGTCCACTACAATCCACTGCCATAATCCACCGTTTTCCACCAGCGCCGTAACAATTAATGGCTAAGACAACCTAGTAGATATAATAATAAAGACAAACCTAAACAAGGCACTAGAGACGTTTGTTGACACAAATACTCTGCATATATAAGTTAAAGGTTGGGTTAAAAGGGAGTAGGAGATGTAGTAATTTGAGAGCAGCCAATTAGGATTTTCCATACCCGGCATAGAAAATCGCTATTGGCTTGCTTACTACTAGCGCCTTAGCCCCGCGCTTTTGCGTTAACCCCTAACACCCTTCCTCTTCCTCTTCCTCTCCTTCTTCTTCTTCTTCTCCTTAGCTTTGTATCTTTATATAGTAACAATCTACAAGTGTATATAGATGGCAGCTATAAAGGAAGAGTTGCCAGTGTCGGGAATGAGGTAAGTGGTTGTTACGTGTTATTACGTATTGCCACAGCACTAGCGTAGCGAGGAGCCTTAAGCTCTTCGCCCTTTCTTATTTAAAACAATATATATTAACTAACATCACTGTAACCTACTCGAGTAGTCATTATTGGTGAGTCACCCTATGTGACCAACAGGTCTAAAATGTAGTAAGATTTTCTAATTTAGGGTCCATTTTAATCCAGTAAAAGGCCTAATAGATATTAAGCTTAGTAAAGATCTTAGCTCTACTTATTTAGGTTAAAGTCTTATTAAGTAAGGGCAGTAGGTAGCGGTCCTTATAGGTTATATTATTAAGTTTATAATAGTCTATGCAGAAACAAAGTCCTCTATTTAGCTTTTTAGTAAAGAAAATAAGCGAGTTAAAAGGGGCTTAACTAGGCTTAATAAAGCCCTTATTTAGGTTATTAATAAGGTACTGCTTTATAGCCTATAACTTGGCAGTGGACTGCTAACAAAGGGGGCTATAGCTAAGTGTGTTTTCCTTATCTAGCTTAATCTCGATCTTGTAGTTATATAGTTAGTAAGGTGGAAGTATATTAGACGCTGTCTTAGAGAATATATCCTTAAATTTCTAGTGTTAATAGGGTAGTTTCTGTTCTACCAACTCCTTATCTATAGGCTTACTTTCCTATCCGCTAAGCTCGCTTTCCTTTTCCTTAATTATTTAATTAATTTTATATAAGCTAGTGGTAAAGGCAATAGTATTAGATTGGACTAAGTTCTAGTAGAATCCTATAGCGCTAATATAGCAGATATTAACTGGGGGAAAGTCCATAAGTTTCTTTACAGACTTTTATTAGGCCATATTTTGCGGTATAGGGTTTATAATCTTCCTTAGCTTATATTCTATTTTCTATAAGTTATCCTTCCAGTTTATATATTTAGTATAGCGTCTAATACTCCTTAGTATTCTTTGTAGCTATATAGGGCCTAAGTTCCCTATAGGGAGCTCCGCTAGCTTTTTACTACCTTTTTTAATCTCTGGTATAGGTAGTATAATATAGGTAGTTTAGGGGCAGCGTAGTATATGGATCCGTTACAGGTTAAGCTATACGTCCTTTTTAAAAGCCTAGTCCCTACGCATAGCATTAGCCTAGTAAATAGTGTTTATCTATAGCCGAATAAGGTTCTCTATTATAATACTACTTTCTTTTATAAAGGAAGGTATTAGGGGTATAGTTTCAGGCTAAATAAGCCGTTTATTCCGTATATTAAGCTATAAGCCTAAATAGGCTAGCTATTTTCTTCCTAAGATTATATTATGGCTTCTAAGGTCTATAATAAGGAAGGGGATATTATACTACCTTCGTCTGTTAATATGGAGATAGATCCGTAAGATGGTCATAATAGGTGGTCCTACCCGTCCGTTATACCTATAAATAGGAATTGGCTTAGGCAGTTCTTCTAAAGGCATATTTAAAAAGTTAGCTAGTTTATAGCGCACTTTATATTAATTAAGGTAAAGGCATTTACTTCTAAGTTAGCTAGAGTAGAGGTTAAAACTTAATATTTATTACGGAATAAAGTATAAGGGATAGTGTAGCTTCTTCCACTAATTAGCCAACCTAGATTAATATATAACATGTTAATCCCTTTTAACCCTAAAGAGGAGTCTTTCTTTAGGGTTCCTCTTTTTCTAGCTTTATGCTATCCTCCTAAATTAATAGGACCTTATTTGTCTTTGTCGCTATTAGGCAGTCCTTTATAAAGTAGTCTTTTTAGCTATATAAAAAGCAAGCTCCTTAATTACTAAGGGCTTGCCTATAGGGGTTACTGTATATAGGCCGAGTCTGTACTAGGCCTATAGTAGGACTAGCTACGCAACTAGCTGCTAGATTAATGGTAGGCTAAACGGTTAGTACTATAGGAGTTGCGGCCTATACTGGAGCACTATTAACTATTCTTATATTGCTTGTGGTTCGGTTTAGAGGGTTCCTAGCTTTATACTGCTTAGTATATACCTTAATTTAATAGAGGCCTTAATTAATAGCCAAGCACTAGTTCGTTAGTTCCTTTAACGTCTATATAGTAGTAAAGACTGGCAGCAGAGCTTGCTGTAGGTCTAAGGTGAGCTTGTTAAACAGGTCTAGTAGTAGATCTTCTTGGGGGATTTGGGCCTGGCCGGCTAGGTGTAAAAAATAGGTCTAGAAGGCCGAAAAGGTCTCCGTTGTTTTTATGTTTAGGCCTTTATAATTAAGGCAGGCGTTCTGCACCTTAAAGGGGTCCTTATAGATGGAAAATAGGTAGTTAATTATCTCTTCTCTAGAGAGGAAGGGGTCTGCTAAGTCCTGGGTATATTACGGACGTAGATGCGTCTATGCGTCCCCGCCAGTATGGCCGAAGACATAGGCTATTTTAGCTTAGGTAGTAGGGAAGTGGTCCGTATTAACTTTAAGCTTGTCTTGCAGTTAAAGCTTCTAATTATTAAATATAGGGTTAGTTCCGTCTATAAGCAATAGGGGGTCCGTAACCTTTATAGACCATAACGATGCTAATACTGTATATTGGGCTAAGGCCTTAAGGACTATAGCAAGTCTCTAGGTGTCTAATAACTCCTTACTAGGTATAGGGGTATCTCTGGTTTTAAGTAGCTCTTAAAGCCGTTTAATTTTAGTATTAGCTGCTATAAGCTCTTCCTAGTGGGTTAAGACGGCGACTGTTTTACCATTAGAGGTATTTACGGGTCCTACAGCGGCTTTACCGGCTGCTGTATTTCTTAGCATAGTAATAGGGGTTTTGGGTAATTTTTGGTGTTTATTTATTTTCTAGGGGTTCTGGTCTATGCATGTCCTATTCTTAGGTTTCGCGTTCTGTTTATGTTCTTTTGGTTCTGTCCTGTCCTTATAGTCCTAGTAATGTCCTTAGGGTCCCGTTCTATATCCTTGTAGATATATTTAAGTTCCTTCTTAGGAAGAAAGAGAGTAGAATAAGCTTTGGATAATGTTAGCAACTTAGTTAATTGAGGTATGAGCACGGCAAGAGGGTCGCGCAAGCCTATATAATTGGATTGTCTATAAACAAAAATCCAAAGCTAGAGAAAGGAAAGGGGAAGAACGGAAGCACCGCTTGAAGTTATATAAAATTCTCCAGTCACGTGACGGCAATCTGCGGCAATGTGCTAGTACCGTAATAATTAGCGCGGGAGGTATTAAAACCAGTTAAACTATAAAATAAGGGGTAACTAAGTTATATAATAGATTATATTACCGGTTTAGTATATAGGATTTATAGGATTTATAAGAAGTATTATATACTAAATATACCTCGCGTACTTTATGTACTTAGTATTTTTTAGGCGCAGTATTATATATTTAAAGGATTACAGTCCCTACCTAAATAGTTCTTCTTTTTATAGTAAATCTTAAAATATAATTAAAGTTAATCTATTAGGCAACCACTCTATTAGTTATTATTATATTATTAAGGTCCTATATAAAGAATATTAAAGACGCTTTTAATACTTTACTAGGAGACTTTTGGAGCTCTTGCTACACCCGGCCCAAAAAGACCAAACCAACTAAAAGAACCCTAAAAAACGCCCTAATAATCCCCTGAGATACATGCATTACAGGGGAGGCACAGGTGGAACGACAGTAGTACGCAGTTACGCGCGACCGCCAGACCTATACCCAACAATGGCCCCCCACAACAACAATAAGGACGGGCGAATACTACACTAGAAAGCGGAAATACCCTAATTAAGAAGGCATCTGACAAAATATAAAGCCTATTAGACGCGTCTAGTATCTGGAACTATAGGGGAGTATCTATTAGCTATTACAAACTAATACAGCTAGTAGAATAGCTCCAGTCTAGTAAACCTTAGGCGCCCCTCTAGCAAACCCTTAATTAAATCCTCCAACGGCTAAATAAAATTGAAGATAAACAAAATCCCCCCTAATAGGCGAACCGCACCTGGGCCGCCGTTGCTGTGCTCCTATAGCATAGGGAACCTACCCCCCTAAAGACAATAACCGGGCATATAATTATAATATAACCAAATATAGAAAAGGCAGAGGAACTTAGGGGATAATTAGAAACAGAAGTTCTTATAAAGATTTGCAAGGAGGTCTACAACATCATCACAGTCTAACACCTTAGGAGTGGAGATATTAGAGTCACCCTAAAGGACCAATAGGCAAAGGAACGGGCTATAAGGGTAGGGGATAGGCTAGGAGAGTGTATTAGCATAAAAGTGCTTTATAAAGATTACCTAGTTAAAGTTCTATTGGTTCCCATAAGCCTTAGGGTAAAAAGGGGACACTAGGCAGACAATATAGCAACTATATAGGAGATAGTAAAACAAACGGAATGCCTTATACTAGGACTTGTAATTACCTGGATCTAATAGCTTTAATAGGAAAATATAAACCAAGCATATAATAAGAATAATAAGAGGACATAAGGGGTGCTAGAGACTTACTAGGGAAATAATAAACAAATACATAGCTCCCTTATCGTCAACATATATATACTAGGAATGTAAAAACTCCTTATCTAAAAAGGAATAATTATAAATAGCCTTATATATAATATAAGGCTTTATAACCACAGACTACGCCTAAAATGATGTTATTGCTATATACAATAGGGACACACCCAATCCATATACGCAGCATAGGTGTGCTGCGGCTACTATACAGGCCCCTATAATACAAGACAATATATAAATTAAGACTAAATAAAATACGCGAACTGTTACTAAAGCACATATAAGGCGTGGGAGAGAGAAGACTGCATTAAATATAGAAGACGGAAGGAAAGGGCTTAACAGCTACAGGAATAACTGCATACTAGGTTATATAAATGGAAACAACAGGCGATAAGCTAGGGGGACGTAGGTGTCTTCCTAGCGTTTCCTACCTTTAATATTAGGGGGCTAAGCCAGCCATCCTAAGCCTTAATAGGCCAAAAGTAACGCCGCGTAATATCACCAGACCAAATAGGGACACAAGGGACATATAGGACACAAGGGAGAGGACGCCCAGTAGGAAGACCCCTATAGATAGCTACGGCAAGTTTAAGGCTGGGACAATTAAGAATTAGATTTAACGCGGTAAATATAATATACGTAGCTAGCTTATAAGGGGCATACAGCCAACTGGTAAGAACAGGGGAAGAACTAGAGGCAATAACAAACTCAGATTTAGAAAGGCTAGTAGGAATATAAGACATAGGAATAAAAGGCTCCATATAAAATAAGTAGTGGCTAGGGAGTAAATACAAAAGACGGAAGTTCTAAACATTTTAGAGAAAGTGGAAATGGAAGAAGTAAGAAGCGAAGGAGAGGCAAAGGACCCCTACCAGGGGTCCGCCACTTGACCATTATATAGTATAACTGCGGCAATACGAACCACCGTCTAGCAAGGCCCCTACTAGACAGTCTAGACCTAGAGAAACACCATATTCTTGCTATATAAGAGCCGTATTATAATACCTATATACAATTAATATACTGCCCCTAAGGATTCTAGCTCCTGTATAAACCAAAAGCAGCCATACGCATATGCTTTATGATTAGCAAAAATATCAGCCTTGCCTTATGGTTATGGCAGGCAGTTAACCTAGATATTGCAGTTATAACCATCTAAATATATAGGGGACTAGTACAAATCATTAATGTCTATAACCCTAGGGTTAAAGGGATAGCATAGATAGAGAATATTATATCTGTAATAAGCTTGCTAGAAACTAAACACGTAGAGTCTATCCTACTAGGAGACATAAACCTCTACCACCTATAGTAGGGGGGCATCTATGTTGCTGCCAATTAATAGGTAGAGTGCCTACTAAAAGCTATAGACAATGGGGGCCTTAAGCTAGCTACCCCCCTAGGTACAATTATATGGCAACAGGGCACCGCTAAAAGTACAATTAACCTTATAATTATAGACGAAAACCTATACTAGAGACTTAAAAGGTGCTCCCCTAAAGAAGAATGGGTACTTACCTCAGACTATATCCCTATCTAGATATAACTAGATCTGGACATTAAGGCGCAACTAAATAGTAAAAGATACGCAATAAGGAAGCTTAATGTAGATAGCTTCCTTAATATAATTAAATAACAACTCTAAGACCTAGAAGAAATCCACCTAATACTAAATAAGCGAGGCTTATTGGCTACCCCTAAGGAAATTAATTAAAGACTAGAAAGGATCTAGGCAGCAATTAAAAGTGGGCTAAAAGAGCACTACCTAGTTTCAAAACTAGGCCCCTATACGCGATATATATGGTCCGCATAGTGCGCGGCCCTTATAGCCGGCCAATAATAAGCAAGGAGGAAATACACAAGCAGCCACAATTCTAAGGACGAGAGATAATATAAAGATATAAGAAACTAGCTAAAGAATACCCTAAGAAAAGAAGCAAGGAATAACTGGAGATGGTTTATAAACAAATATACTACTAACCTAAGTCTCCCCTATAATAAGGGCCTTTGGACCATAGCAAAATAAGTAAAGAAAAAGGCGGGACGCCTAGTAGAAGATCTATACCTACTACCCCTATAAAGAGCAGGCGAACTATAGGCTATAAGCAACAATAATAAGAAGGCAAAGATCCTTATAGAAAGATTTTTCCCTTAACCAGCTCTAGTAGACCTTAGCGATATTACTAGTAAAACACTAGTAACTCGCCTAAGGGTTAACAGCAACATAACAACTAAAGAAATGGCTAGAACCATTAGCCGCCTCTTAAATAATATAGTACTAGGACTAGATGGGATCCTAAACAAAGCCCTAAAGACCTGTGGACTACTTATAGCACCTTAGCTTACAGACGTAGCCAAAGCATGCTTTGTAATAGGCTACTACCTACGACTTAGAAGATCTATAACAACAGTTATCTTATAAAAAGAAGGCAAAGCAGACTACTTAATCCTAGGAAGCTACCGCCCTATTGCCTTAGAAAACACCCTAAGCAAGATCTTAGAAAAGGTTATAGCGGACTGTATAGCAGACACGGCAGAGGAACACGCCCTACTACTATAAAGCCAAATGGGGGCAAGAAAGAATCGCTTAATACTATTAGCACTTATACTACTTACTACTACCATTAAAACTGCATGGGCTATACGAAAGAACTTTATAGTATTAATACTTAGCCTAGATATTAGCGGCGCCTATAATAATATACCCTATAAGCGTCTCCTATACATCCTTAGGGCAAAGGGCTTCCTAGAATAGATCATTTAATTTATTTAAGGATTTATAGGCTAAAAAAAAATATTACTAGTCTTTAGCGGATACCAGAGCCCCCCTATTATAGTTATAATAGGAATACTATAAGGATTACCTCTATCGCCTATACTCTTCCTCTTCTTTATAAGCAACCTACTTAATACCTTTAAGGAAGGGGCGACCTAGGGGATAGGCTTTATTAATAACATAAACCTAATTATATATAGGCCAACAGCCGCAGAGAACTATAGGACA
>Ga0307507_10000669_pt1 | contig 74428 bp, 15 predicted proteins | sample 7_EM_MG_FD_207223 | JGI IMG/M metagenome (GOLD analysis project Ga0307507, IMG submission 207223) | Populus trichocarpa ectomycorrhiza microbial communities from riparian zone in the Pacific Northwest, United States - 7_EM | ecosystem: Host-associated > Plants > Roots > Unclassified | place... | reverse complement strand
TGAAGAGGTAGGCAGTGAAGAGGTAGGCAGTGAAGAGGTAGGCAGTGAAGAGGTAGGCAGTGAAGAGGTAGGCAGTGAAGAGGTAGCAGGCAAAGAAGTAGACGGCAAAGAGTAAGGCAGCGAAGAGGTAAGCGGACTTCTAGCGGATTTCACAATAGTCTTATTATAGTGCTCTACTAGATCTAATAAAAAGTGCTTTAGTATATATTTCCTAAAATTATATTAGCTATAGGCATAATTTAGTATTAGAAAGCTTACTTTTTAGGTAGAGACCCTAAAGGATTAGTAAAAAAAAGAGCGTCCTTAAAAGCGTCCTTAATTATTTTATCGTCAATATTGCGCATATTAAGTTCCTTAACTAAATAGCTATTAGATATGTTTAGAGGTGTAAAAGAAGGCATTATAGAGAGTAGTATGCTAATGGACAGTAGATAAAATAACAATAGTAAAGTTTATATTATTATTATTCATTGCTTAACGTCCGATTTGGATCCCTATTAGGCCCACGCGGACTACTCCTTATATATATATAGGGAGAAAGCTCTGTTTGAGAAAACCCTATAATCTATCTCCCCGTCTTTAGGGACTTACCTATAGGTTGCCTGCAAGTCGCCTATAGTGCTCTTCTACCTTACTTTTTAACCTTTTTAGGAACCACTACTGCCGTAACAAGCCTATAAACGCGCTAGTATTATACACTTTACTCTACCACTATAGAGCTATTAGGGGGCGCCTGTTACTTGCCCCTTTGCCTTCTATTTCTATTTCCTTTATAATCTGGAACTGGTCTAGTATACTTTAGCTAATAAGCTACTGGGTAGCCGCCTTTAGGCCTTTTTATATTAAGAGTAGTATATTATAGTTCTCTGTACTAGCTGCTAAGAGTATTACTTCTTGGCTGGTGCGTAAGGGGCATAATAGTATTATATGTTTTAGTGTCTGTCTTACAGTGCCAAGACATTAGTCTGTGCACACGCGAGCGAACACCACACGATCGCAATATTGTCACCAAATTCAATTACCTACCACGCTACAATGCAACGCTCGTTTGGGACGGAAATTAGTGGAAATCGAAGGCCTGGGGCAGAGCTTTCAGATGCACAAAGAGCTGGAATCCTTAGTGCAATGGAGGCAGGGGAGGAGAAGACTGAAATCGCGGCAAGATATCGCGTCAGTCGTCGCGTTATTTACAAGACAATCGATCGATGGAACAACCACCACACGCTTAAATCTCTACCAGGACCTGGACAGCCCGAGAAGCTTACTCGACGCCAGAAGCGTCTACTTCTTCAAATTGTATACAGGAATCCTTAAATCAACTATGCAGCTCTTAAGTGTTAGGTTATAGGGGTTACCGTTAAGCATAGAACTTTGCAACGTCTATTAAAAAAACACTATATTACGAAGTGGCTCGCTAAAAAGAGACCAAAGCTAATGCCAGCAGTAGCTTAATTGAGGTATCTTTAGGCTCGAAAGTATAAGGGATTCCCTTGGAGACGCGTTAAGTTTTCTGATAAATGTTTATACGAACAAGGCTTAGGAAAGAAGCCCGTCTAGGTCTTCTAAACATCTCTACAAAAATGGAATTATAACTTTATTACAGAGGTGTCTAACGAAAAGGATCTTATACAGATAATCTACGCCGCTTTTTGGTACGATAGCCGTTCAGAGTTGATTGCTATGGAAAGGGACGTTTTAGCGCGGAAGGAAGGCTATAGCGCCCAAAGCTATATTTGGGCCTTAGAAGAAGGTCTTATGCTAGTTTACAAGCCTTTAGATATCTACCAAATGGATAACGCTCCAATCCATATATCGAATCTTGTAAAGGAGTGGTTGGAAACGCATGGTGTTTGGACCCTAGATTTTCCTCCATACTCGCCCAATCTTAACCTAATTAAGCACCTTTGGCTGACACTAAAAAGAAAGATTCTTAAGCTTTATCTAAAGCTTAAACAGATAGGACAAAGTAAGGAGGATTTGGAGCGTTTAATTAAGGCGTATAAAGAGGCGTGGTTGGCTATCGATTAAGGCCTTATGCGACGGTTGATTGACAGTATGGACCAAAGGCTGGAGGCAGTAAAAAAAGCACATGGCTGGCGGACAAAGTATTAACTATAATTAAATAATCTCATACTGATTTGGCTGCATTTGATTGCTGCGGCGTTGTGCGATTGTTCAAAGTCGTGTCGATTTTGGTGAGAATTCGTGTGCACAGACCAATGTCTTGGCACTGTAGCTAGCTATATTTATACCTTAGGCTACCTACTAGAATACCTACCTAGTAGAGTCAATCTTTTAGTCCTATTATTTCTGTCCTTAAGAGTATTGCTATTATATTTTCTACCTTTATTAGGCCTTCTTAGAGCCCTTAGGTATTTATCCCCTATAGTATTAACTATACTATAGCTTGGGTTCCTCTTGCCTAAGTTAGCTTTTAGACCTTTAACTCCTATATATCTCTCTAGCACTGGTCTAGCCAGTATTATATTATGGTAGATAGTTTCCTAGTATTCTTTTATACTCTACCCTGGCTCCTTTCTCTCCCTTACTATTATCTTTATTAGCCTTTTACGCGTCTCCCTTTCTCCTTTATCTAGGCCTAGGCCCTAATACCGCACTATCTTTCTTTTACTTTCTCTACCTGTTTTTCTAATATATCTTCCCTACTTTAGGGTTGTTAGATTATTCTCCTATAGGGCACCCCAGGGCCCCTCTATAGTTTGCTTAAGCGTGTCTTAATATACTTTATAATATTAGAGTTGCGTTCCTTTTACACCCTTTATATTACAGTGGCTTTAATATATAGATATAGGGGAGGAATGCCAGCTTCCTTCTCGAGTAGTGCTATAGCCGTTCGCTTATACCCGCCTGTTATACTCTAAAGATAGGCTATTTAGACCTCTTAGAGTAGTTTAAGGAGTAATTTAGGAGGGCCTTTTTTAGTTTTTCTAATGGCCCAGATGCTAGATCTATACGTTATGGTTAGCCAGACAACTACTATATATAGTAGGCGTGACTTCTAGAAGCATGGACCCTATATAAAATTAATAATCCTAGACATAGCGGTATACTATACTTAGCCCTTATAGGCCGCTTATGCCGTATATACGCTCCACTAGAGCTTACTGTCTGTGAGGGCGCAAAGAGGCTTCGGGGAAGATTCGAAGGAACAATATAAATTCTATCTAAATCTAAGGGTATATAGCTCTTGCGGAGTACAAGACGTTGCGTAAAGAAGAGAAAGAAATATAGGAAACTTGTAACTAAATATTCGGGGTCTTGGCAGCAGACGCGTGGGCATAGGCCCACGCGGGTTTTAATAGGTTTTGACCAAATTCTATCACGTCAGTGGAATTTGGTGGAATTTGATCGAGTCGGCGGAATTTGGCGGAATTTGATCGACTTTGGCAGAATTTGGCAGAATTTGATCAAAGCGTCGGAATTTATCTGTCGAGTGTTTCACCGAGACATTCCTACTATAACTGGGCTAGTCCCGTTACACTGTCTACCTATACTCCTAATACCCTTAAGCCTTAAACCAGTTAACCCCTAAAGCCTTAGATATAAATTATATACTAGAGGTCTATAGATTAGTTACATTTTCTTATAAAATGGATTAGCTAGTATTTCTCTAGTAAGAATTGGACTCTATATCATCTTGCCTATTCTATACAGGTATTATAAGCTTTTTTTAATGTCCTATAATTCTCTGCGGCTATTGGCCTATATATAATTAGGTTTATATTGTCAATAAAGCCTATCCTCTAAGTCGCCCCTTCCTTAAAGGTCTTAAGTAGATTACTTATAAAGAAAAGGAAGAGCATAGGCGAAAAAGGTAATCCTTATAGTATTCCTATTGTAACTGCAATAGGGGGGCTCTAGTATCTGCTAAAAACCAATAATGCTTCTTTCTGGCCTGTAAACCCTTAAATAAATTATATAATCTATTTTAGGAAGCCCTTTGCCCTAAGGATATACAGGGGACGCTAATAGGGTACATTATTATAGGCGCCGCTAATATTTAGGCTAAGCATTAATACTATAAAGTCCCTTCGCATAGCCTATGCGGTTTTAATGGCAGTAGTAAGTAGTATAAGTGCTAATAGCGTTAAGCGGTTCTTTCTTGCCCCCATCTGGCTTTATAGCAGTAGAGTGTATTCCTCTACTATATCTACTATGCGGTCCGCTATAACCCTCTCTAGAATCTTACTAAGAGTGTTTTCTAGGGCAATAGGGCGGTAGCTTCCTGGGATTAAGTAGTCTGCTTTACCTTCTTTTTATAAAACTACCGTTATTATAGATCTTCTAAGTCGCGGGTAGTAGCCTATTATAAAGTATACTCTAGCCACATCTGTAAGCTAAGGTGCTATAAGTGGTCTATAGGTCTTTAAGGCCTTATTTAGAATCCCATTAGGTCCTAGTACTATATTATTTAAAAGGCGGCTAATAGTTCTGGCCATTTCTTCTATTGTTATATTGCTGTTAACCTATAGGCAGGTCACTAGTGTTTTACCTATGATATTACTAAGGTCTACTAGGGCTAGTTAGGGGAAGAACCTTTCTGTGAGAATCTTTGCCTTCTTATTATTGTTATTAGTAGCCTATAATTCCCCTGCCCTTTATAAGGGCAATAGGTATAGGTCTTCTGCTAGGCGTCCTGCCTTAATTTTTACCTATTTTGCTATAGCCTAAAGACCCTTATTATGGGGGAGGCTTAGGTTAGAAGTGTGCTTATTTATAAACCGTCTCCAGTTATTCCTTGCTTCTTTCTTTAGGGTATTCTTTAACTAGTTTCTTATGTCTTTATATCATCTCTTGTCTTTAGGGTTATAGCTACTTATATATTTTCTTCTTGCTTATTATTAGCTGGCTATAAGGGCCGCGCATTATGCGGACCACGCGTGTCGCACGTAGGGGCCTAGTTGTAAGACTAGGCAGTGCTCTTCCAACCTGTTTTTAATTACTGCCTAGATCCTTTCTAGTCTTCGGTTGATTTCCTTAGGGGTAGCTTATAAGCCTTGCTTATTTAATATTAGGTAGATTTCTTCTAAGTCTTAGAGTTATTACTTAACTATATTAAGGAAGCTGTTAATCTTAAGCTTCCTTATTACGTATTTTTTGCTATTTAGATGCGCCTTAATATCTAGATCTAGCTATATCTAGATAGGGATATAATCTAAGGCAAGTGCCTATTCTTCTTTAGGGGTGCACCTTTTAAGTCTCTAGTATAGGCCATCGTCCATAAATATAAGGTTAATTATACTTCTGGCAGTGCCTTATTACTATATAATTGCTCCTAGGAGGGTGGCCAGTTTAAGGCCCTAGATGTCTATAGCCTTTAGTAGGCACTCTGCCTGTCATTCGGCAGCAATATAGATGCCCCCCCCCACCACAGGTGGTGGAGGTTTATATTTCCTAATAGGATAGACTCTATACCTTTAGTTTTTAGCAGGCTTATTACCAATATAATATCCTCTATTTGCGGTACCCCTTTAACCCTTAGGTTATAAACATTAATAATTTATACCGGTCCCCTATATATCTAGATTGTTATAACTGCAATGTCTAGGTTAACTGCCTGCTATAACTATAAGGCTAGGCTAATAGTCTTGCTAATTATAAAGCACACGCGTGTGGCTGCTTTTAGTTTATATAGGAGCTAGAATCCTTAGGGGCAGTATATCGATTTTATATAGGTATTGTAGTATGGCTCTTATATAGTAAGGATATAGTGTTTCTCTAGGTCTAGACTATTTAGTAGGGGCCTTACAAGACGGTGATTTGTATTACCATAGTTATACTATATAATACTTAGGTGGCGGACCCCTAGCAAGGGTCCTTTAACTCTCCTTTATTCCTTACTTCTTCTATTTCCACTTTCTCTAGAATATTTAGAACTTCTATCTCCTATATTTACTCCCTAGCCGCTACTTATTTTATATAGAGCTTTCCATTCCCATGTCTTATATTCCTACTAGTCCTTCTATATCTAAATCTGTTATTATCTTAGGTTCTTCCCCTATACTTACTAGTCAACTATAAGCCCCTTATAGGCCGGCTAAGTATATTATATTTGCCGCGTTAAGTCTAATTCTTAATTATTCTAGCCTTAAGCTTGCCGTAGCTATCTATAGGGGTCTTCCTACAGGGCGTCCTCTCCCTTATATCCCCTGTGTCCCTTATATCCCTATTTAGTCTAGTAATATTACGCGGTATTGCTTCTGGCCCATTAAGGCTTAGGGTAGCTAGCTTGGCCCTCTAATATTAAAAGTAGGGAATACTAGGAAGGCACCTGCGTCCCCCTAGCTTATTACCTATTGTTTCCATTTATATAACCTAGCGTGCAGTTGTTCCCGTAGCTGTTAAGCCCTTACCTTCCATCTCCTGTATTTAATGCAATCTACTCTCTCCTACGCCTTATATATGCTTTAGTAGCAGTTTACGCATTTTTTTTAGTCTTGGTTTATATAATATCTTATATTATAGGGGCCTGCACAGTAGCCGTAGCACACCTATGCCGCGTATATAGATTAGGTGTATCCCTATTATACGCATTAATAGCATTATTCTAGCCGTAGTCTATAGTTATAGAGCCTTGTGTTATATATAAGACTATTTATAATTATCCCTTTTTAGATAAGGAGTTTTTACATTCCTAGTGTAAGTATACTAACAATAAGGGAGCCATATATATGTCTAGCGTCTCCCTAGCAAGTCTCTAGTAACCCTTATATCCTCTTATTAATTTTATTATATACTTAGTTTGCATTTTCCTATTAGAGCTATTAGATTTAGGTAATTATAAGTTCTAGTATAAGGCGTTCCGTTTATTTTACTATCTTCTATATAGTTACTGTATTGTCCACCTAGCGGCCCTTTTCTACCCTAAGGCTTATGGGAACCGCCAGTACTTTAACTGGGTAATCTTTACGAAGCACTTTTATGCTAATGCGTTTTCCTAGCCTATTACCTGATTTTACGACTTGTTCCTTTGCCTATTAATCCTTTAGGGTAACTCTAATATCTCTACTCCTAAGGTAACGGACTATAACAGCGTTGTAGACCTCTTTACGAATCTCTATAAGCACTTCTATTTCTAATTATCCCCTAAGCCCCTCTACTTTTTCTATGTTTAGTTATATTATAATTATATGCCTGGTTATTATTTTAAGGAGGGTAGGTTCCCTATGCTATAGGAGTATAGCTACGACGGCCTAAGTGCGGTTCGCTTATAGGGGGGGGGTTTATTTATTTTTAATTTTGCTTAGCTGTTGGAGGATTTAATTAAGGGATTGCTAAAGAGGCGCCTAAGGGTCGCTAGACTAGCGGAGCCATTCTACTAGCTGCATTAGTTTGTTATAGCTAACGGTTATTTCCCCACAGTTCTGGATACTAGACGCGTCCAATAGGCTTTATATTTTGTTAGATGCCTTCTTAATAGAGGTCTTTCCACTTTATAGTGTGGTATTTACCCATCCTTCTTGTTATGGGGAGCTATTGCTAGGTATAGTTCTAGTGGTCACGTGCAACTGCGTACCACGTCGTTTAATATATGCCTCCCCTACAATATATGCATCTTAGGGGGATCCTCTAGGTGTTTTTTAGGGTTCTTCTAGATGGTTTAGTCTCTTAGACTGGGTGCAGCAAGCGCTCTAGGTTTCCATTAGTAAAGTTTATAGTGTAATACTATAAGGTGGAAGGTGCAGAGGTTAATTAAAGGTAAATATCCACGCTATAGATTTTATTAAATTAGCTTACTAATAAGTAACTGCTATAGTGACTTACTTTAGTAAACATTAACCACCTTATATACACTTATTTATAACGCGCAAATCCTTTATAGTTAAGTTACTACTAATTAAAGTAAGTAGGCGCCGTCTAGTTAACTTGCAAAGTAACATTAATATAGAATTACCGCTTAATTAAGGTGCTGGAGAAGGGTTGTAAGCGGATATTAGGTTTACTTAGTGAGCAGATTTCTTACTTTTAAAGTGCGTAGACATGTCCTTTTATTTTCTCTTACTATAAGGCGAATCTAATATTAGCTAAGAGGCTTAAGGTATAGTAGCCTAAAAAGAATAGATAATATCTGGTTAAGAGGATTATAAAATACTTAAACTAAATAGCTAATATAATATAGATTCTATAAGTTTTAGGAGCTTTTAGTATAAACCTTAATATCTTCCCAGATAAGAATCTAATGGACTATTTAAATACGTATATAGAGATTAACACTTAATACCTAGATATTAATTAGAGCTCTACCTTAGTCTTAGTTAAGTTAATAAATAAGTGGAACGCTAAGGAATATTAAATACTAACCTGCTGAAGCTACGTTATATCTAAAACTAAAGGCGAAGATTAAGCACTAGGCTGTAGGTTCTAAGCTGCGCTTAGTTTAGAGAGCGGAGATCAAATATTAGACTATAAATTTTAAGCCGCACCCAATTTAGAAAGTGGGAATTAAGCATTAGCACGCAAATTCTAAGCCTTAGAGTTTCCTAGGAGCGGAGATTTAGTATTATAACTTAAATCCTAAGCCTTAGGATTCTCTAGGAGTGGAGATCTAATACTACATTACAAATTCTAAATTTCTGGATTTCCTACTACCTAGGAACTGGTGCTATACTATAGATCTTAAACTTTAGAACTTTTTATAGTTGAAGATCTAGTGCTGTATTACGAATATTAAACCTCAGGCTTATCTAAAAGTTAAGACTTAGTATTGTACTGTGAGCTCTAATACTTAGACTGCCCTAAGGATTTGGATTTAATGCTGCGCTATAAGCTTTAATATCTAGACTGCTCTAAGGTCTAAGACTTAATACTTCGCTATGGGCTCTAATATCTAGATTGCTCTAAGGGTTAAGATATAGAGCTGCCTTATAAGCTATAATACCTAGCCTACCCTAGAGACTGGTTTCTAATACTATAGTATAGACTTGGGTATCTGGGAGCTATAAGGAGTTAATGTCTATTATTATAGTATAGACCCTAATATCTAAGAGGCTAATACTTAATACCTAATAACAACTGACGCTAATTGTTACCCTAAGGCTATTAATACCTGGCCTAACTTTGGGATCCTAGATATCCGCCCTATGTTAAAAGCCAAACCTAATTATTGCGTTACTAAGACGGACATCTATTATAGGGTGTTAGTGTACTTGGCCTAGAGGTGTTTTACTAGCTAAAGTTTAAGCTAGCTAGCTGCGCGTTCCTACTAAATATAGGCTAAGAAGGTAATAGTATTAGCAGCCCTATATATATAAGGGATATTATTGCGGACACCTTAGGTTGCCCTCATGACAACCTCCGGACGCCCCTTAGATAGTCGCCGGTTACGTACTAGAGGTATATACCTATAGTATATAGTCTCTACAATCCCTAAGGCCTTTCCTCCTTAAGGATTTGTCTCTCTTACTAATTTATCCTGTTCTATAATCGTGTCCTTATAAACCCCTGTCTATAGAGTCCCCTTATATTTAAATCCTTCCTACTCTATTTGGAAGGGTAGCTAGCTTTAAGGACCAGATTGTTTGTTTATATCTTTTGTTTATATCTACCATCCTTCCTTAAAATCTCACAATAACCTAAATGGAAACTCTACGAACACCTTATGGAAAGCCGTCGCGCTAAGGTAGGAAGGTCCCTCTAATAATAAGAGATTGCGATAATATAAACCTCTAGGCAAGATGGCTAAATAAGCCCTAATACCTAGATGCACCAAGAGCTCAAAGACTCTTATATACCTACAGTTACTGGCAATGCTAAAGAAAACACAGATACCCTTTATAACGGTTATAATACTGCTAGAAAGCAGCTAGAACCCCTCTAGCCCTACTTAGGGCAATCAGAAGATTAAGCGCTAGAAGTAATATTAAAATCTTCCCCTAAATTAGAAATGCTAGAGGAATATACTAACGCGCCTAACTAGGGACCCAACCAGAATCCTCCCGGAAAACCACTGGTCCATAATTGGCATAGTGGTAATATATAGACTGCTTATAAGCTAAGTGGGCCTACCCCTTTAGGTAATCCAACCTAACCACTAATTTAAGACTTAAGCCTTATAGGGAAACCCGTATTAGCTACTAGTACTAACTGTAACAGTGCAAGTATGGGAGAATTGAATGAGCGACTTTATTCTAAATCTATGGAAATCAAGTGAACTAAATACATGAAAGTAGACCCGGAACTCCGTAGTCTATGACTCAATATTTGACCGTATCCGAGACATACGAGGGTGGCGTTGATTGTGTCTCGTAGCCTTTTAGGCGACGGTCTCGTGTCTTAGCGTAGTGCTGGTGAACTGTTACACACCCCCCCAGATTTGACGGTGTAGTTAAAGCTATAGAAAATAAAACGAAGATAGAAGCTATACTAAAATAGGAAATTTAGATATAACTTTAGGAGTAGTATAGGGTAATACTTAAGAGTTTTTGTTAGTTGTAGCAGTGATCTAATGTCGAATGTCTACCAAATTTAATTGCTTTATCCATACCTCGTGCCTTTAACGGGGTAGGATCTTGGTAAGACCATCAGTATGCATCTTGTCTGTAGGGACCTATTGTACGTTAATCTTTTTGTCTTAGACTTCCTATCTAAGCCAGTGCTAATGGACGTCGATATGTCGTAGCTTAGTGTTAAGCTTTGGTGTATCCTGTCTTAGGAGTTGTATAGTCTGTATATTGTTGCATAGTAGGGTAAAATCGCGTTCTAAATTAAGACCGATTGCCTTAAAGAAACGCTGCCACCAGATAATTTTAACAGCAGCTATAGATAGGGAGAGAAGCTCCGCTTTAGTAGTCGAGCGAGTTACTAATTATTGTAGGGTTGCCTTCTAATTAATTAGTCCTCCGAATAGCATAAAAAGGTATCCTTAAGAGCTCCGTCTAGTCTCTTTATAGTCCGCAAATGCTGTGTCGGATGCTCCGTAAAAGGTGACGTCTTCTCCTTTAGGGCTTCTAAAGTAGACGTGTGCTCTGAATACTTCGCCAGAGTATTTAATAGCTGTAGATTTTGTTCCAAGGCATAGGCAATGGCTTGGTTTGATGCATTAAGGTGCTTTTAATTTAGATTAGTAAGAAATTCGGCTAGCTTAGAATGCGTCTTCGTAATATTAGGTCTTCTAAATATAGCGAGGTGCGCAAGAGAACCAACCCATTGCTAATAGGCTAGTGTTCTTTAAGGATTTGTCTGCTGGTCGGACGGAATTAGTTCTTTAGTGGGAAGTAGTAACTTAGGAAATCTTCCTAGTTGAATATTAAATTAACTGGCTATCTTTTTAATATAGGAATCTTGGCAGAGCTAGAGCTTTCTGCTTGCACAATCTTGTTTAATTTAAATTCCTAGGAACTATTATAGGTCTCCTAGTGCACGGATCTCGTATTAATGTAGAAGTTTAGCTTTAAATTCTTCTAATCTTTAAAGGTCCTTTTTGGCAAATAGAATAGCAATATCGTCTACATAGAAGAAGACAATAAGTCGTCTATTTATGTAAAGGCAGTTCGTACCTGGGACAGGCTTTAATCCGAATTTGGCTAGTGTACTGGTAAGCTCTTTATACCAAAGTAGTAGTGAGACTTTTAATCCGTATAGCGCTATAAGTAACTTTAGGATATGTCCGTTTTAATTAAAGCCTTCTGGGTAATAGTAGTAGACTAGCTTGACTAGTCTTGCGTTTGTAAATACATTTACAGCATTATACTATTAAATCTCCAAATTAAATGCAGCTGCTATAGCCATGAGGGCACGGAATATTTGAGCAGCTAGGGTTGCTGCATAGGTCTCTTTTTTGGTGATCTATAGGTCTCCGCGGACATATAGTTAAGCCTTTAGCTTTTGAAGGTAACCGTCGCTGTTAAACTTGTATTTAAAGACCTATTTTAGTGGAAGGATCTGCTCGTTATGTGCTTCTTCTTTTGGTATAGTCTTTAATGTCTCTCGGCGTTTTAGGTCATTGTATTCTTTTTCTATGGCCTTTTAAAAGCTGGTAGTTAAAGGGTGCTTTTTTAGCTCTTTGAGGTTCCTTAGTTTAGGTGGAAGATTGTTTTAATACAGGGAGGATCTAGTTTGGTTAATGTCCTTTACTAGTCCTGTAGCAAAGCCAGCGTAGTAACCAAATAGGGTAGGTATATTGGCTAGTGCTGCTGCGTACGCTTAATGTTAAATTCGTTTGGAACCTTCTGGTAGGATAAGGTCGGCAGAAGGATCGGCCAAGACCTCATTAGCTTATAGAGCTGTATTCGACGGTTCTGGCGAGCCTAGCTGGGTAGGAATTGCTTTAATTGTATCTAAGATCTCGTCTTAAAGTCCTCTTAGTGTGGTGTTTGTTTCTAGCAGATCCGGAGATACCGTTCTGCTAGGTGTTGGTAGCTGTTTAATGTCCTTTATAGGAAGCTCTACTAAGTCGTTTAATATAGTCATTTAATCTGTATTTAAGGTAGGTTTATATAAGATAGATTTATCCTTAGATTTATCCTTATAGAGAGGTTCTAGTAGACTAATCGCCTAGATGGTTTCTTCTAATGCTTCCCTAAGTAGGTAATTAATGTTTTAACCCTTGGGGTTATAGAACGAGGTCTCGTTAAATATAACATCTCTGGTTTAAATGACTTTGTAAAGGCTTGGAATCCAGATTTAATAGATATTTATTAAATTATAGCCGACTAGGTGTCCTATTAATACACAAGGAGCTAGCTTATCTCCCTTTCTAACTTGTTTATTTAGCGTATAGGTCTTGCAACCGTATTTATGCATATAGGTAAGTAATGGTAGCTTGCCATAGGCGACCTTGTACGGAGTTTTCCACCCTAGTTGCTTATTTAGTGTTTAATTAAGTGTATAGCCAGCAGCAAGGAAAGCCTCTGGTCCTAAAGATAGGGGTAAGGATGCTTCTAGCTGCATAGACCTTAATTATTCTATAAGGGTTTGTCCAGATCGTTCTACTCCACCATTTTGTTCTTTAGTGTATGGTGCTCGGCATTTAAAGGTAATACCTTTGTCTACACACTATGTATCTAGGGTGTCTTCCGTTTATCTAAATGCTTATTTATTATCGCTCTAGAAAAAGACAACATCTTAATAAAATTATGTTTTAATTAAGTGGTAAGTCTTATAAATAGTAGGTAGAATAGTAGCTTTGTCCCTATTCTTAGCGGTATATATAAAGTTAAATTTGGAATACGTGTAATAGAAATGCATAATATATCTATTACCGTTGTACCCTAGTACTCCGAGGTGGATAATATTAAATGCTAGCCGTTTAAATAGTTAAGTGGCTAGAAATTCATATTCTCGTCTTTAAGAGATCTGCTGCGTGTGCTTTGCTAGTAAGCAAACTTTATATTTAATTTTAAGCGGTGCTCGTTTGTTGGTTTTAAATTCGGTTAGCTTTACGCCAATAATATACTTAGGAAGCTATATAATAGCATTAGGTCCTACATGGCTAAGTATCTTATGCCATCTTGTAGCTGTGGCTCTAATTGGTTTACAGGCCATTTAGCTTGGTTAAAATCTTCCTGTTAAGAAGGTCGATTAAATTATTAAGTCTAGGGTATTTTTAGGCTCTCTATGCATTAGTGCCTAATGGCCCCCTAGTCGTTTCGCATAGCAGACTGTTTTACTAGTTGCTAGATGGTATAGCACATTTTGTCCTAAGTTAAAATGGATATTGTTATCAGTAGCTCTTAAGAGTAATACAATATTTATAAAAAAGGCAAGTACTAGTGCTATATAGGATAGCTTCATTTTTGACTTCCTAGTAGGTGTATTAATAGTAATAGTTACTATTCCGTAGGCTTAAATTTTCACAAAATTTCCGCTAGCAATTAGGTAGTTGTCTTCTGCTACTGGGTATAAGAAGGTAAAGTCTTCTTCATTATTACAGATATGGGTATTTGTACTAGGGTTAAGTATCCAGGTGTTCTGGAGTTTAAAAGAAATTTAACTAGTACTAAACACAGTAGTATGGCTAGTTAGTTTGGTAGAAGGTAGGGTTTTAGAATTAAAATTAATTGTGGATTCTATATTCTAATTATTCTCCTTTGCTTCCTGTTCTCTTTTTTAAATTTGGTTGACAATGCGTTTAATCCAAGATGTAGATAAGATAGCTTCATCTACTTTCTTTTGGACGTCTGCCCTTAGTCTCCATCCTTAAGGGCGCTTATGCTTGGTGATGTAGTAGCAGTTGTTAAACCGATATATAATGCCGTATATACATTCCTTATTCCATCTCGAATTTAAATTTAAATTGCTATTAGAATTGGAATTACCGTTAGAGTCTAAATTAGAATTGTTTTAAAGGGTTGCAAATACAGAGTTATTAGCAGTTAAGGTAGACAATGCTTGCTGCATACAGTAGTACTCCTTAAATTCCTTAATAAGGTTAATAATAGATGGGGCTTTTTCGTCTTTTCGTTCTTTCCTAATTAGGTCTACTTCCAGTACTCCTATAAAACTAGAAGAGATGGCTTTAATGGCTCGTATAAAATTATAGTGGGGCCTGAATCCCTATATGTCTGGAAGCTCCAATTCCTCTGCCAGCTTGTAGATGCTCCTCCAGTTGTTTAACCATTTTTCAATACTCTGCTTTTTGTTGTAGGCTTTAAGAGCCGTGTATTGATTAAGGACGTTGCGCTTTTGACCTAAGGTAGTAGGGGCGAGTACAGTCTTTAACTCTTAAAGGCGTTTGTATACCGTTCCGAGGTCTTTAATAAGAGGGAGGTAGGCTACCGACGCTGTTTGGACGATATAATTGCTGATATCATTTATAGCTTGCTCTTGTTTCTGGTGTATACGGAGGTCGTCCTTATACTCAGCGTATAGTTGATTGTACGCAATAAGTTAGTTTGGATCTAGCTTGGCTATCAATATAGCAGTAGGAAGCACGTCTCTTGGTATAGGTTAATTTAGAGGTTCCAGCTTTAGAAGCTTGTCTTTCTTCTTTAATGGGTCGATGTACTGCTATACGTTGTTTGTTTTAGCAGTATCTTAAATAATAAAGAACCATTGTATCTAATCAGATGGCTTTTTAAGGATAAGGTTGAATTTTAAATGAGGTCCGTCTGTATTGGTTGTCATTTTTAGAATTTGACAGGTCAAGCAGGGTCCTAGGTTAGCGTCTTGGCGAAACCTTATTTTGACGTTTCGAGCTTTTGATTTGATTCGTCAGTTCGTTCGTCCGTTGGGTACGTTCGTCGGTCAGGTGCGACCGTCCGTTCGTTTGGTAGGTGAAGAAGCTCAAGACACTTGCAAAGGTGGTAGAAGTAGTGACTTCGTAAATAAGGTAGTAGATTAATTGGTTTAGCAGGTAGTGCAAGTGTGGGAGAATTGAATGAGCGACTTTATTCTAAATCTATGGAAATTAAGTGAACTAAATACATGAAAGTAGACCCGGAACTCCGTAGTCTATGACTCAATATTTGACCGTATCCGAGACATACGAGGGTGGCGTTGATTGTGTCTCGTAGCCTCTTAGGCGACGGTCTCGTGTCTCAGCGTAGTGCTGGTGAACTGTTACACTAACACTATCTTTATAGCTAGAGCTTCCCTAGGTCTAAGGTTGGAAAGTTAAGAGCCCTACACCGATTTTCTCTAAGAAGGATATTAGAAACCTGCTATAAGGCTCTTAGAAGCTATATGGGAAGGAGCTACTAATAAACATATTAAAAACCTCTAGGGGTAGGTTTAGATCTGGCAGAGCTTAATCTAGGCTAGATAAAATCTTTTATAACCTAGCTAAGGCCAAGGGCCTCCTAGGGGCTACCTAGTACCTACCTAAGGAGGTATAGAAGACTTAGAGAGGTATCTACATAGTAAACGGAAAAAGAATATAGACTAACTAGCTAAGGCCTCTAGTAGTCTAGGACTCCGCTATAGACCCAACGCCTAATAGTTAGACAATTGGGTTCGTGAAATGGATAACTTCTTTAAGATGCTAATAATACAAGACAATACTAAAGAGCATACTAAATGGATTATTAGTAAGATTAAAGACTAATCCCTAAACTAGATCGCACTTAATTAGCTTAATAAAGAGCAAATTACTATATAGCCGCAGCTGCAAACCTTCCTAAAGAAATGGACTTAAAATCTGTATATTGTATAATATAATAATATAGAGCTATTCTGGAATGAGATATAGCTTAACTGCTATAATTTCCGCCAGTTTATAAACTTTGTGGAAACTTATGCTTAATTAATGGATTTAGATCCCTTTAAAAATAAGAATAGTAGTATCCATAAAAAGGAGAAGATTGAATTTATCTAGGCTAGAATTAAGCTAACAATTTATAACGAAATAAAGCGCGTAGGAGCCCTATTGCGGATCACTATATATATGGATTTTAAACAAGCGGTTCTAAACGCTAAGGATATAGTAAGGAACCAGACCTTTTCTAGTAAGAAGCTAGGGGGTAACTAGAAGCGCAGGCACTCTAGTAGTAATATAGGGCAGACCCAAGCTCCAAAGAAGCCATTTTTAAAGAGAAATCTAGAATAGTTAAAGTTAGGGACCTTAAGTAATAGGAAAGACTCCTAGGGCTAACCCAATACCCGTCCAGTACCCTTATAGGAATACTCCAAAAAGTTAAAAGAAAACTTCTCTAGAGGAAAACCAAATTAGAAAAATAAGTAGGGTAATAATCGCACTAATAATCTAAAAAAATAAAAGCCCTAGTTATGGACCTCTTCTGGCTGCAACTACGGTAAGATATGGAAGGAAAGACTCTCTATATTACTGTTAAGCTAGAAATAGTACTCCCTATAGGCAAGGTATATCAGTTCTAAGCACTATATAATAGCGGCGCTGAAATCAATCTTACACAATATAATTTGGTAAAAGAGTATAAGCTTATCCCATTGCTAAGGTAGTGAAAACCTACCGTAGGGTTCCTAGATAAGTATTAAATTAAACTACACAGTGCCTGTAAGCTTATAGTGTTAGTAGCCAATATGCATAACCACACTAAGGTAGTTAGCCCGCAACCCTTCTAGGTAGCTAACTTCGTAGGCTATAACCTTATTTTTAGATACCCTTGGCTTGAAGAAGCAGATCTTAAGATACGCTTTAAGATAGGAGCCTTTAAATAGTGGAATAATAAAGAATTAGAAGGGCGTATTTTACTAATAAGCTTAAAGGACATCCTAGAGGATATAGCTCTAGGAGAAATAGTATACGCTCTATATCCAAAGGAGTATTAAATCTAACCCCTATTCTATAGCAAGATAGGTATAGAGCCTAGTATAGGCAATAACCCTTCTATAACGGATACCCTATAGGGAACTACTAGATAGGTTGCGAAGACACTATAGGGAGGCGGCGATCTTAAAGATCTTACAAGATACTTCCACCACTATAGGTTACTCTGGCTTAAGCAATACGCAGAAAGTATGCTATAATACCTTAAATACTGTGTTAAAGAGTTCCCTACCCTCTACTGGCTACCGTATGAAACTATTTAATATACAGTGGCAACTATGTATAAATAGCCACTATAGCGCGCGACGCTGCCTGTAAGTGTCCTAAGGGACCTCTGGGACCTACCTAATAATAACGCGAAGGACAAACACGACCCCAATTTGTTGAACATCCCAGTAGGCCTAAGGGACTTACTAAGGGTATTTTCGGATAGGCAAGTAAAAGTCCTTTAGCGGAACTTAGAATATAATTATATAATTAATCTAGAAGAAGGTAAACAACCGCTAAACCTTTCTATCTATAACCTCTCTTATAAAGAGCTTAAGATTCTATAGGAGTACCTTAACGGCTTACTAGAAAAGGGATGGATATAGCCTAATAAGTTACTGGCAGGCGCGCTGATCCTCTTTGTCCCAAAACCAAATGGAACTATAAGGCTATATATAGACTATTACGGTCTTAATAAGATTACAATTAAGAACCGTTACCTACTACCACTGGTTAGTAAAATGCTGGATTAACTATCTAGGGTAAAGATCTTTACAAAGCTAGATCTATAAGATGCCTATTATAGACTCTATATAAAAAAAGGGGATAAATAGAAGACCGCTTTTAAGACCTAATATGGCCACTTTAAGTATCTGGTAATGCCCTTTAGGCTAGCTAATATGCCTATAATATTCTAATTGTATATTTATAGAGCCTTAGGGGGACTAGTTAACCGTATATATATTATCTATTTAGATAATATTCTAATCTACTTAGAAGATAAGGATTAGTATAAGCAATATATCCGCGAAGTACTGGAATGTTTAGATAATTAGGGCCTCTACGCTAAGGCGTTAAAGTATATCTTTAATACTAAGCAGGTTAAGTTCCTAGGGTACATTATAATGCCTATAGGTGTAGTTATAGACCTAGTATAGGTGCAGATAATCTAAGAGTAGCCAAAGCTAGAGAGCTACTAGAATGTTTAAGTATTCCTAGACTTTGCCAATTTCTATAGACGCTTTATTTATAACTACTTAGATATTGCCTAATACCTATCTAACTATATTGCTAAAGCTTCCTAAAACCCAGCCTAAGGAGTAAAAAGTTTAAATGCGGGAAGGAAGAAAACCAAGAAGGGACTAACTAAATAGTATAAACTATAGATATGGCCTAGAAAGGTATAGGAAGCCTTTTAGGAACTACGCGTAAAGTTTATAGAAGCTCCACTATTACGGCATTTTAACCTAGATCAGCCACTAATAATAGCCACTAATATATTAAATTTTGCCTTTACTGATATCCTACTATAACCTAATAGGCATCTAGATGCTACCCAGCTCTACTAGAGACCGATAGCATTCTATAGCAGAAAATTCCAGGGACCTAAAGTTAGGTATTATACTTATAATAAGGAACTGCTAGCTATAGTTAACTGCTTTAAATAGTAGCGGCACTACCTTAAGCACGCGAGCTATACTACTTATATACTCTTAGATTATTATAATCTATACTACTTTATAACTATAAAGGAGCTTATACTTTAATAAGCTAGATAGGCAGAGGAGCTTACGCGATTTAACTTTAAGATTAAATATGAGCTAGGGGAAAATAACTCTACTAACGGACCGTTATAACAGCCAGACTATGCCAAAGGCTTTAAAACGGGAGAAGAAAAACAGATAATAAATATCTTACTCCCTGTATTATAGAACAAGCTCTAGGTATAGGATGCTTAAGCACCTATAGCTTTACGCACTAAGTCTTAGGCGGTATAAACCCTATTAGCTTCTACTGCTATTCTAGCTAGTACCTAGTCCGCAGCTAATAAGGGTCCAAATATACCTAAACAGGACGTCCCTAATATAAGTTCAGAACCTAGTAATATACCACTAATTACTAAGCTATTTCTTTAAACTAATAGCGAAGCCAAAGAGCAATTAGAACTTAGAGCCCTATAATAACTAAAGAACTTTAACCTTATAGCGGCCTTCCTAATATATACGCACCAGAGAGTTGTAAGATCTATAGTACCATCTAGTTATGTACTTGGAGTAGTATAAGATAAAACAGCTTTTACCTAGAAACTATCTAAAAGGTTAATGGATTTTATCTATAAGGTATAACAAAGGGACGCCTTATATACTATCTTTAATGCGGAAGTAGATTGGAAACGTAATAGAAAGGAAGCTACTAGGCGTTACCATTAGGAACTAGACCTAATAGGCCTACTACGTAAATATAGTAAGGTTTAGGTGCCATAGAAAGCAAATCTATAATAGAAGATCCTTATAAGGAATTACAATAATCCTCTAGGCGGCCACTATAGTTAAGCTAAGACAGTAGAATTACTTTAACATAAATACTAATAGCTAAAGCTTAAACAGGAAGTAAAGGAGTACATTAGCTACTATAAGAAGTGTTAAGTATATAAAATCCAAAGGTACAAGCTATGGGGTTTACTTGAATTAGTTCCTCCCACTAGTAAGCTATAGCAATATTATGCTATAGACTTTATTACAGATCTCCCGCCCTTAAAAGATAGGTAAGGATAAATATACAATTTAGTTCTAGTACTTATTAATAGGTTTTTAAAGTACATCTAATACCTTCCTATTAATAGGATAATTAACGCATAAGCGCTTACCAGCCTAATTAAGGAGAAATGCTTTCTTAAAGTAGACCAGCTATACTCTATTATTACTAATAGGGGCAGCGTTTTTATAAGCCAGTACTGGTCAGATCTATGCTTTTATTTAAAGATAGACTACCGCTATAGTATAGCTTTCCATCCGCAGATAGATAGGTAAATGGAACGCCAGAACTAGGAACTAGAGTCTTATCTACAAATGTATTTAAACTACTAGTAAAATAATTAGTATAAGCTACTTCTATATATAGAGTACGCTTATAACTCAAAGCAATATTTATTATATTAGTTTGCACTAATCTAGATTACCTATAGCATCTAATTATTAGGATTTAATAGTATACCTAACAATTACTGGCTAAGGCCGTATAATTAATTATAAGATCCTACTAGGAAGTCTAAGGACATCTACTAGAGAGTATAAGGATACCTTAAGGAATGGGAGGAGTAATAAAAGCATATAAAGCAGAGCCTATAAGATACGCAAGAGCAGTAGAGACTTTAGTATAACCATAAACACTAAGATAAGCATTTCGGCGTAGGCGATGAGGTTCTATTACGTTTAATAAATATTAAGACCTATTAACTATTAAAGAAGCTTAATATAAGATACCTAGGTCTCTTTTAAATTAAGAAATAAATTAGTAAGCTAGCCTACTGTCTCTAGCTACCCCTATCTATAGCCTATATGCATTTAGTATTTTATATAAATCTACTAGAGCTATAGTATAGACCACTACTAGAAAAGAACTTCTGTCTAGGCCTAATTAAACACCCTAAAGTAGTAGGTAAGCGGTACAAGGTTAAAGCTATACTACGCTATAAGTCTATTAAGAATAAGCTTTAATATAAAGTTAAATAGCTAGGCTGGCCTGCTAAGGACTCTATATAGGAACTAGAGGATTACCTTAATTATTCTAAAAATATTCTAAAAGAATATTAGGACTAAGGTCCATAATCTATAAATTACAGAAAGCACTCTAATATTATAGTGTTATCGCAACCTATAAAGAAAGCTCGCGGTAGGCTAAGAGAGGCCCTAAAGAGTAAATAGGTCAAATTGGATATGGAAGAGATAAGCTCTAGAAACTATAAGGATTAATTAGGGCTATAGCCTAAGGCAGGACAGGTTCTTAGCCTTTTTATATATATAGCATAGAATTAATAGGGTATTTTGCTAGAATTGCATTCCTATTTATTAGTCTATATTAGGAATAGTGTTTCTATACCTTTCTAAATACCTTATAAGGCCTTCCTAATTGCTACTATATATAAGAATTAATCCTAAATGCTTAAATTAAAAGCCACTATGCCTTATCCCTAGGTGTAGGATTAGTATCTATTAGCCGACTAAGTAATGGCTAATAGGAATGAGATCTAGATCTAGATCCCTTAATAGGAGTATAGGTAGGTATAAAAATGGAGGTAGGCTAATGAGGTATAGATAGAGCAGAGATCCTTAAACGCTTAACACCAATATTAGGCCCAAACTAGTACTAATAAAGTTCTTAAGGCGTAAGCTTATAGTTAATAAAGACACGTTTAAGTCTAGAATAAACAGAGATATTGGCTGGCTAGTAAAGACTAGAACCACCAAGACCTTACTATAGCAATTGTTAGTTACCTATCTACTAGGTACCTAAAGGGTAACTTACCTAATACTGTATTATATTATGCTCTTTTAAAACTTAACGCGTATACGTAAACTCCTTCTTATAGTAAACGGCGACCTTTTTCTTATTACTTCTATTCTTTACCCTATCCTTAGTATACTAACCTTACTCCCTTATTAGGTGTTGCTAGCTAGCTTGCTAGGAATTATGGGCGGTATAGATGGCTATAGTATAGTCTTAAATTTAACCTAGATGTTTAGCATTGGCGCTAGAATAAGAAAGAGCCTAGGCGATATAGTAGTTAAGGATATTAAAGGATTATCGCCACTTAGGCCTAGGCTATATTAAAGCCTAAAGTTAGCAATAGAAACCTATTAAGAATAGGAAAGCTTACCTTAATATAACTACCGCTCTTAGTGTAACGGGACTAGCCCAGTTATAGTAGGAATGTCTTAGTGAAACACTCGACAGATAACTGTATAAAACTATTTATAAACTGTTTATAACTATCTGCAACTATCTATAACTATCCGCAATTATCCACTATAATCCACCGTTTTCCACTAAGTTCCGCTAACTTAATTAAATTCCACTAAATTCCACTAACGTAATGGAATTTGGTCGAAACTTATTAAAATCCGCGTAGGCTTATGCCTATACGTCTGCTGCTAAGACCCCAAATATTTAGTTACAAGTTTCCTATATTCCTTTCTCTTCTTTACACAACGTCTTGTTCTCTTTAAGAGCTATATACCCTTAGATTTAGATAGAATTTATATTATTTCTTTAAATCTTCCCTGAAGCCTCTTCGCGCCCTTATACTACGTTATATTAAAACAACTATTATTGAAAATGGCAAACGAACCTAAATCCCTTTTAATAACCACAAGTATTATATCCCTAGTTAGGGAACAATTAACTATAATACAATAATCCTTTATAGATGCCCTAGCTTAGTAGCGGGCTGCACTAGAAGCCTAATATTAGCGATTAATAGAAGTACTCCGCGAAGAACTCCGTAACGTTAAGGCTCTTTTGTTAGAGACCCTAATAATAATACCTATAAACAAAATTAAAATAACTGTATCTAAACCTAACCCGTTAAATGCGAATACTAAACTAGTAATAGTAACTTAACCCGTATCTATAATAAGTTTAATACCCGCTATAAAATCTAAAAGGCTCCCTAATCCTCCAATGTTTAATAGAAATTAAAATAACCTATATCCCTTTATAACCAAGCTCCGTCTTAAACTTTTAACAAACTATAACCGATACCCTACTAAAGCTAGTAAGGTTAGCTACGGAATGTCTTATTTAAGTAAGGACGCTGCACATACCATAGATCCATTCTTCTGTAATGGCACCTTTGTTAATTTTAAAATCTTTATCTCTCTACTAGAACGAATATATAATAACACTAGCCGCGAATATATAGCTGTTACTAAACTTAAGAACCTATAATAACGGAACTAAGACTTTACCAGCTTCTTTTTGGAATTTTTAGGCCTTATTAGCAAACTAGATTAGAATAAAGCCGCTAGAGTTGCTGCCCTTTAATAAGCTATCTTAGATAAAATTAGAGCCTAGTTAGTAGGTAGGGAACTACTAAAAAACCTATCTAAATTTGCTATAATATGCCAACGAATCAACGAGGATCTTTAATATAATAAATAAACTCATTCCCTAAAGTTAACCACACCTCGCGTTTAAAACACCCTAAAATGCAATCCGTCTCTAAAACCTAAAAGCCCTATATACAACCCTATAGACCTTAATGCCGCTTAATCCTATATACCCTTAGGAACTAACAAATAAAGAACTTAAGCCATAAATAGAGAATGCTTTAGATGCGGTAAAAAAGGATATATTTAAAAGCATTGCCAAACTCACCCCTTTAAAAAGGTCCGCTGTAGCTCCTTCTATTCCTTAAATCATACCCGTTCCTTAAGCCATACTTATTCCTTAAATTATACCCGCTCTATAAATTGTACTTAAACGCCACGAAGCATCTCGCCTTTAGTTAATTTGGAAAATAAATTATCCTAAGGCCAAGTCGCGCCTTAGGATAAAAAGTAGAAGAGTATAAGTGTCTAGGCTCTTCTAGCGCTAATATATAACACAACTCCCTTAATGTACTTAGCAAAATTTAAATACTTAGAAAATAGAAGGAAGTACAAATCCTTATAGACAGCGGAGCTACTAGTATAGGCTTTATTAACACAAACTATATAAAAACTTAACGCCTAAATTTAAAGAAACTTAATAAGCTTTAAGGCCTATAAGGCTTTAATAGCAAACCCTTAATATATAGTAAAATAACGCACTACGCCCTAGTAAAAATGCGGATAGGCGAATACCTTAAATATATCTCCCTATTTATAATACCCTTAAAGTAATATAAAGTTATACTTGGACATAAATAACTAAAACAACATAACCCTTTAATTAGCTAGGTTAAAAAAATACTAAAGTTCCGTATAACTTACTACTAAAGTTATTGCTTAAAAAACCATTTGCCCTATAAATATATATATAACTATTTAAATTTAATATAATACAAATTACCCTTACTATAAACCTTAAGCCAATATAATAAATCTATAACTGCTAATTATAATAAAGAATGTAAAGATGTTTTATTAAAACCTCTTAAAATTCGGATGATATAAGCCGCACCCTTTATTTTATTAGCAAAAAGACGAGATTATGAAATCTTTGCTATAACTATAGAAGATATTAAGAAAGCACTAGAACCGAAATAGTATATTAATCCTCAACCTCTTGTACCTAAAGAGTACTATGACCTAATTAACGAGTTCGAAAGACAATTTATAGACCAACTAGCCCCGCACTAAGATAAGCACGATTTTAAGATAGAACTTAAGCTGGGTATAACACCAAAGTTCGGTCCGCTATACGGTATATTATAGGAAGAATTGCTTATAATATAACAATGCCTTAATAAGCATCTAGAAAAAGAATTTATTCGCCCTAGTTAATCTCTATTTACCTTACCTATACTATTTATTAAAAAGCTAGGAGGAGGCTTAAGATTCTATATTAATTGTTAAGCTTTAAATGTAATTATAATTTAAAACCAATATCCAATTCCCCTAATTTAAGAGACGCTTAACTATTTAGTAAAGGCACGGTACTTTATAAAGCTTGATATAGTTACAGCCTTTAATAAAATCTATATATAAGAAGGAGATAAGAAGTATATAGCTTTTTATATATAATGGGGACTCTTTAAATACCTAGTAATACCATTTGGTGTAAAGAACGGTCCTAGTACATTTTAGCAATACGTTAATAATACACTTTATAAATTCCTTAATGTATTTATTACTGTGTATATTAATAATATCTTAATCTACTTATCCTTACTTTCTAAATATTAGAAATATATTAGAATGGTCCTTAAACGCCTATAAGATGCGGGCCTATAATGTAATATCAAGAAATGCAAGTTCTACGCGTCCAAGGTTATATACTTAGGCTTAATAATATCCTATAACAGAATTAAAATGGACTCTAAAAAAGTTGCCGTAATTATAAACTGGGAAAGCCCTAGCAATATATAAAATATTTAAGGATTTCTAAGATTTACAAATTTCTATTAACGATTTATTAACCACTTTTTAGAAACTATTTAGCCGTTAGTAAACCTAATAAGAAAGAATATAAAATTTAAATAGACCACCAAATACGAACAAGCTTTTAATGACCTAAAGTATTATTTTACGACTGCTCTAATTCTTACCCACTTTGACCCTAACCTTAAATGCATTATAGAAACAGACTCGCCCGATTATACGCTAGGGGGAGTATTGTCACAATATAATAAGGACGGTAAGCTACGTCTAGTGGCCTTTCTCTCCCAGAAACTCGCCCCTGCTAAATTAAACTATAAGATATATAATAAGGAACTACTTACAATTATTAGATGTTTTAAACAATGGCGTCCCAAGCTTAAAGGATTATTGTTCCTAATATGTATATTAACGGACTATAAGAACCTATAGTACTTTATAACTACGAAGTAATTAACGCAGCGCTAAATTTATTAGGCCGAATACCTCTTATAATTTAACTTTAAGATTACGTACTAACTAGGCAAACTTAATTAGAAGCCTAACATATTAACATCGGCAAAATATGGTACCCTTTCAATGGCCTCAATGGTTGGTGGTTGACGCAATTGGCGCGCAGTTGAGGTCATTTGGCAACTCGACCGACTAGCCTATGTCGTGTTTTTTTGACACGCACACCATAAAACAGCTAACTACTATATTATATACTACGCACCAAGAAGATTATATACTAGCTAGAATTAATATTAATAAAAAGAACTTACTTAATATATTAAGACAGAAACATACTATAAGCCTAAGCATTTAAAAGTCCTCCAGTATATTATCTATAGCCTTATCAAATCTATCCTTATAGGGGTTGTATAGTAAACCGCTAATATAAGACATCTATATATTAAAATTAGCAATATTACCCTATAAGAGCCGCTCTAATCTAAGTTAAAGAATAGTAGGTGCCTTAAACCCAACATCCTATACACGTTAACGCACAATTAAGTCCTTAGCAATTATATCTACAAGGAACTAGATATTAACCGCAGGAGACTTAATTATATGGTTAGATATCATCCACTTACTAAATATGCCCTTAAACTCAGCACAAAGAGGTCCAGTATAGCTTATAGTAAGAACATTCTACCTAAATAGAGAGTCTATTCTAAAGGTTAAGTTTCTATATAATTAGAGTAGCCCCTTTAGCTAAAGATTTAGTAGTTTATTAAGTCAATTAGCTTTAAAAAAGCTATTTAGCTCTCCGCGATTATTAATTAACCTATTTACAAGTATGGCCCGCTAAAGTAATAGATTATATACCTCTATTATAATTAACCTCTAGAAGTACATTATTTTAAATATATAGTTATTACTCCTTAATCCAGAAAAGTAAAGGCAAAGGTAAGCAATTACACGCTTTAGAAGGCCAATATCCGTATGCTTAATAGCGTATTTCAACACTTTATATATTTCAACCACCTATAGATACCAAATATAATTAAAGAACTCCATATTAACAATCTAAGTGGGCTGGCTTATAGTAGCGGAGCTAGGTTCTACGAGTAATTAATTTATAATCTAAGAACCTCTATAGGCAGAGGTCTGTAGAGGAACCAATTTATTAGCCTTACGGCTGACTTTAGAGCTAAAACCCACTACGCGGATATCATTAATATGCTATAGAAACTGCTTAGGCGTTAAGGATCCAATATATCTTTTAACCGTGCCTTCTTTATAGATATTAAGCCTATCATAGATATATATTAAGAAGAGCGCAATAATATGCGCATTAAAACTATGCAGTAATAGCTCTTTAAGATAGTAGAAGGGAGGGCGCTCTATAGGAATATTTTGTCGCCTAAGGTAATTTATATAAGTATAGAGCATAGAGTACTGCTCCGCATATTGCTTACCACCAAAGAAAGTCCTTATAATTATATATAGGAAGTTTAACTAGAGGTGCTAAAGACCTAAAATAGGTAGTACCTAATAGTGGCTATTATATAAGAATGTAGCCTCCGCCCGCTCCCGCTTATAGACATAAATAAGCTTTACAGTTTTCTAGTTACCGTATACCAGATATAATTAGTCCTAAAAATCATTATCGCGATTAAGCTGTAGTTACTCTAGGAAGATTATCTTAAGTACGTAGTAGTTGCCATTTATAGAAGCCTCGCTCTCTATAATAGGGCCTAGGTTTATATAGGTTGTCTTTATAGATAGCAGAATATCAATCTTAGGCATATGCGGATATTCAAGCTCAGTATTAGATTCAAAAATACTATTTATAGCAACCGGATACATGCTTTAGAGAGCATCTGCAATTACAAAAATAGATATCCAACTTTAAACGCTATTATATATATTACCTAGCGCCTCAGCAATATCCTTAATTTAAAGCTACACTTAGTTATACAGCATACTTTAAAGAAGGCTACTAGGGGGAATATAAGATCCACGGATAAGCTTTTTAGTAGTATAGGAATGGAAAATACTAGTGTCTCCAATTAACTGATATCGCGTTCACTTAAGGTAGTTAAAATTATTATATATAATATAGATATTATCAAGAGCGGATATTAATTAGAGGTAAGTCTTTAACAATATTAGCGCTAGTATATTCGCCGCTGGTATTATAACCTTCCTTAAAGCATTTGGCTAATTCCATCTTTTAGTAGTTAAGCGTTATATATCCGTTAATAAGCCCTAGTCTATAAAGCAGTAATAAAACCTAGCGCTTTATACCTATACCTTAAAGATAAAGACCAAGAAGGTAAGCAAAACAGTTAGTAGATCTTTAAGCACAGCCTAATAAAAGGATAGACATAAGAAGAACAACCCGCCCTAGGTGCGGATTTCGCAATTTATTAGTTCTTAATTATGCCGATAATCCTTCTATCAGTTAGCAGAGTAAAGGGGTATATTGGCTAATTACTATATAGCCCTACAAGAGTTAAACGTCTTTAAACTCTAAATCTAACTTCTATAGGCTAAAGATAACCATCTTCTGCTAAAGATCACAAAGCTCTTTATAAAGAATATTCATAACTATATTAATTAGTTCTAAATGGATATCCATAATCTCCATAATCGCATTACGGATTTCTTTATCCCCTAAAAGGGTAGTAATAAGCCCCTTTACCTTCTTCTTCTTTTACTTCTTCTTTTTTTACGCCTTATTATTTCTTATACCTTATCTTTTATTAACACTAAGCTATAGCCACGCCAAAGAAAGGATACTAAAGGACTATCGCCACTCCTATAAATGTTCTAGAATAACCCTAACTTTCTCTTCCTTTAATATCCGCTTAGCGGATGCTCCAGTTATTATGTAGATAGGCGTCCGCTGGTTAACTAATATTGTGTTTATAGTGGGAGTGGGCAATTTAATTGTTAATATATTACCCGTCTGGTGGTACTTTCTGCTTAATATTGCGGGGGCTAATAGGGTAGATATATTCATTAATTATAGAGCTACTTCTGCGGATTAATTTAACAGTATTTCTAAAATAATAGCTAGTATAGGGGTATGGATCAATTTTATTAAAAAAGGTAACTGCTCTCCATACAAACAAAGTTAGATCGCTTAAGAAACTCTAGAAAAGTCTCTCAGACTATAGAATCAACTTTTTAACAAAAAAGGTTAGCGATATCCGCTAATTAATTTTATAGTCTAAGCTTGCTAAGGTAAACTAACCTAAGCCAAGGGTAAGCAGCCCTAAGCAGGCCTAAAAGTGGACCTAAGCGGCTTCTAAGCAGGGAGAGGGGCCCTTGTTTTGGGAACGTACTATAAAAGCTTAGCTCTCTTTGCCGCCCTCGCTTACGCAGCGTTTTAGGCAAGCCTGCTATAGTGCTAAGCGCCCGCCGCAAACCTGCGGAGGATAGGCCGGATAGGCCTCTTAGATAATAGACCTATCAGCTAATAGTACCCGGAGACTACCCGGATAGCCTTGGCAAAATCCCCTAATATACTTATACTTATAATGCACCCCCCAATATTAAATAAATAATTTTTCTATTAGCATAGATTTACAGAGCTTATAAAGCGCTTTAAAACAGTACCACTTTTATCTAAATATCCTAAGGATAAGTAATATTATATAGATATAAAGCTTATAAGAGCTTTGTAGAATAAGGCTTAGGGGGAGCCCCGCACGGAGCTCTATTAAAGCTTAGTAAAAGCTCTGCATAAAGCTCTATACAAAGCTCTACAGAGGCTCTATACGAAACTCTGCGTATAGAGGCTTTGCACTAAGCGCTACCTAAATATTAATTAGTACTATATTCTTAACTTGGTAGATATTAAATTAATAGATAAGGACTTAAGAGAATAGGTAACTAGTAACAGTAGGGTATTATAAATATTTAGAATCTACCTTATAAGCTTACTACGTGGCTTTATAACAAAGCCTTATAGTAAATACTATGGTAAACTTGTTAATAGGCTAGGTAATATAGGTAGAAATAATAATAAGCTTAGTTAGTAAAGTAGGTATCTAATAAATTAACTCTAATTATATCCTAAGATTTACTATAAAGAGAGAACTATCTAAGGTAGGGACTGTGGTCCTTTAAATATATAACCTGACTCCTAAGAAATGTACTGAGTACGTTGGTACGTTAGTACGTTGGTAAGAGTATTGTGTAAAAAAGGTGCATAGAGGTGAAAAATTCGCTTATTTTTTCTAAGTCATTTTGCGGTAAAACTAATCATGCCTATGTACTGTGTATACTGCCACCTATGACCGCCTAAAAATATCTAAAATATTACCACCGCGTTAACTTCTTTAAGCTTTAATACGCGATAATAAACTCCCTGGCCCGTGGGCCGGCTTTAAAGAGCTATTTTAGGACCTCTACGCGTGTATGGGTCCGTTTATATAGCAATATAGGTCTTTTACAACCTTAAATTATTAAAAAGATAAATACTAAGTATGGCATGTTAATATCTTAATTAGCAGTTAGTCGCATTATTACATCTAAATGTAATCGCTGCTATAAAGTACCTAGATGTAATTATAAGCTCTTGAAATGAGCTGTCCGCTATATAATACGACTAATTTAATAGGGCTAGTACGGTAGACGCATAACTTACGCACAATTAATTAAGCAACTAGATCTCAAAGTCTTATAGTATACCCTTAGCCACGCACTCTAAAGGCACGGCTACTACCGCTGTATAGCCTATTAACGTCCCTTTATTAGCAATAAATGGCAATAAAAGCGCCTTAATTAGGCCCAATGTTATATTAATTGGACAATTAACGCGTGGGCAATAGTAATATGGTTAGATAAATATAGCTTTGTTACTAGTAAGCGAGAAAGGCTATATACTATAAAAAGGACCGGTAAGAAGACTTATCCTAATTATATATAATTAGTATTTTGCTTAGGGAGGACGTCTTTTATAGTACAGAGAGCGATTAGTTAGGGGTAGAAGTCTAAGCTTATATTTTTAAAGAGATGGTATAGTAAGAAAGGGATTAATAGTAGAGATTACGCAGAGCAAGTTCTTAAAGTAAGTGTTTATTCTCTGCTATTTTAAACCTCTACTAACTAAAAAAAGGCAGTAGTTAGCCTATTCCTTAAAGATATAGAACCTAATACTATATTTATGGAAGATAGCGCGCTAGTTTATAAGGGGGTAGTAAAGGCAGTTCGCTGTAACGGGACTAGCCCAGTTATAGTAGGAATGTCTTGGTGAAATACTTGATAGATAAATTCTAACGCTTTAATTAAATTCTGCCAAATTCCACTGACTTAATTGAATTCCACCAAGTTCTACTCTTAATTGAATTCCACTAAATTCTACTAATGTAATGGAATTTGGTTAAAACCTATTAAAGTCCAGATGGGCTTATGCCTACGTGTCTGCTGCTAAGACCTCAAATATTTAGTTATAAGTTTCCTATATTCCTTTCTCTTGGCCGTCGAAAACGGACTCTGCACCTGTACGTGGTGACGGCTACGAACCTAGGTCTTTGAAGTTCAGACTCAGAGCCAACGCAGAGACGTCGCACAGCGTGTGATACGACTTCATGGTGGTGGTCGCGAGCGTTGTAGGCGGTAGTGAAAAGTTTTCATATGGGATGGTGAGATCTCGAAAACCACCACTAATGGTACCCCTTTACGATAACAGCTACTTCTACACTGCTCTATTAGGGCACCTGTACGATCCAACATGGATGCGCAGTATTTGATAACATCCCCTGACCCCTAATTGAAAGCATCGACGACCTCATATCGACAAACGGCGACTGCGAACGAACGAGCAAATATACGGCCCCTCCTAACCCCTAGGGCGATCGCCCGCGGAGCATGCGGTCACTTGCCGTCAACTACCAAATACCTAGCAGCCTGGATTGCGACCTACGGTTCTCCTTGTCTCCTTTTAAGGAGTGGTGACCCTTGGAAAGGGCCTAGCTAAGGCCTAGGTATAAAAGATACCTAAAACATAACACAATATATCCTGCTGTTAGTATTATGGTAGTTAAGACGGATAAATCCCCCTTACGCCTTTAATGGCTCTAGGGGGGGGGAGGCATGGCGTATATAGTAATAGTCTACAGGAGATAGCATATAGGGGATAGTTAAGATATGGAATATAAAGCATATAGCACACATAGCAAGGCCTAGCTAGGACGTAGTAAACCCTAGCTTTGGATAAGCTAGAGAAGGAAGTAGTGGTTCCTATAGAGTTCAAACATTTAAGGAGGACAGGACGTAGCTATAGGCCCGTAGGGCCGCTACTATAGACGAACATGGCAAATTAGGGGTTTTTCATCCTATTAAGGTGGCTCATAGGGTTTTTCCGTCCCCTACACAGCAGGGTTTTCTTCCTGTTAATTTACAAGTTTTCCCCCCTGCGACGGCAAGTGTCTGCGTGGGCCTAGATAGGATCCGTATTAGACATTAATTAAAGATTATACTACTACTATTCCTTTCTCTTCTTTACGCAATATCTTATATTTAGTAAGAGCTATACACCCTTAGATTAGATAGAATTTATATTATTCCTTTAAATCTTCCCTAAAGCCTCTTCGCGTCCTTATATTATGTTGCGTTAAAATAGCTACTATTAAAATGGTAAACGAACCTAAATCCGTTTTAATAACTATAAGTATTATAACCCTAGTTAAGGAACAGTTAACTATAATATAACAGTCCTTTATGGACGCCTTAGCTTAGCAGCGGACTGCACTAGAAGCTTAGCACTAGTGATTAATAGAAGCACTCTGCGAAGAACTCCGTAATGTTAAGGCACTTATATTATAGACCCTAATAACAACACCTATAAATAAGATTAATATAATAGTATCTAAACTAGGCCTATTAAATAAGAATATAGAACTAGTAATAGTAGCTTAACCTATATATATAATAAACTAAATGCCTATTATAAAATCTAAAAAGCTCCCTAATCCTTTAATGTTTAATAGAAACTGAAATAACCTATATCCCTTTATAACTAAGCTCCGTCTTAAACCCTTAATAAACTATAATTAATACCCTACTAAAGCTAGTAAGGTTAGCTATGAAATGTCCTAATTAAGTAAAGACGCTATATAAACTATAGATCCATTCTTCTGTAACGGCACTTTCGTTAATTTTAAAACCTTTATCTCTCTACTGGAATAAATATATAATAACACCAGCTATAAATATACAGCTGTTACTAAACTTAAAAACCTACAATAATAGAACTGAGACTTCACTAGCTTCTTTTTGGAATTTTTAGGTCTTATTAGCGAGCTAGACTAAAATTAAGCCGCTAAAGTTGTTGCCCTTTAATAAGCTATTTTGGATAAGATTAGAGCCTAGTTAGTAGGTAGAGAACTACTAAAAAACATATCCAAGTTTGCTATAGTATATTAATAAATTAATAAGGACCTTTGGTATAACAAACAGACTTATTTTTTAAAGTTAACTATACCTTATGTTTAAAACTCTATAAAACTAGTATATACCCTAAAGCGCGATCCGTCTCTAAAACCTAAAAGCCCTATATATAACTCTATAGACCTTAATGCTGCTTAATCCTATATACCCTTAGGAACCAATAAATAAAGAACTTAAGCTATAAATAGAGAATGCTTTGGATGCGGTAAAAAAGGATATATTTAAAAGCATTACCAAACTTACCCTTTTAAAAAAAAGTTCGCCGTAGTTCCTCCTAATCCTTAAATTATACCTATTCCTTAAGTTATATTTATTTCTTAAACTATACCCGCTCTATAAATTATATTTAGTTGCCACGAAGTATCTTGCCTTTAGTTAACTTGGAAAATAAATTGTCCTAAAGCCAAGTCGTGCCTTAGGATAAAAAGTGGGAGAGTATAAGTATCTAGGCTTTTCTAGCGCTGATATACGGTATAACTCCCTTAATATACTTAGTGAAATTTAAACACTTAGAAAATAGAAGAAGGTATAAATCCTAATAGATAGCGGAGCTACTAGCATAGGCTTTATTAATATAAACTATACGAAAACTTAACGCCTAAATTTAAAGAAACTTAATAAGCCTTAAGGCCTATAAGGCTTTAATAGTAAACCTTTAATATATAGCGAAATAACGTACTACGCCCTAGTAAAAATGTAGATAGGTAAACACCTTAAATACGTCTCCCTATTTATAATACCCTTAAAGTAATATAAAATTATGCTTAGATATAGATGGCTAAAATAATATAACCCTTTAATTAGCTGGGTTAAAGAAATACTAAAGTTCTGTATAACTTACTGCCAAAGCTATTACTTAAAAAATTATTTGCCCTACTAATATATATACAACTATTTAAATTTAACATAATATAAATTGCCCTTGCTATAAACCTTGAACCAATATAATAAAGCCACGACTACTAATTATAATAAAGAATGCGAAGATGTTACATTAAAACCTTTTAAATTTTATATAATATAGGCCGCGCCTTTTATCTTATTAGTAAAAAGATAAGATTATAAAATCTTTGCTATAACTATAGAAGATATTAAGAAAGCACTAAAACCAAAATAATATCCTGATTCTTAGCCTCTTATGCCTAAAGAGTACCACGACCTAATTAATAAGTTTAAGAAATAATTTGTAGACTAACTAGCCCCATACTAAGATAAGTATAATTTTAAGATTAAACTTAAGCCTGGTATAATACTAAAGTTTGGTCCATTATATAGTATGTTATAAGAAGAACTGCTTATAATATAATAATACCTTAATAAATATCTGGAAAAAGGATTTATTCGCCCTGGCTAATCCCTATTTGCCTTACCTATACTATTTATTAAAAAGCTAGGAAGAGGCTTAAGATTCTATATTAATTATTAAGCTCTAAACGTAATTATAATTTAAACCCAATATTTAATTCCCCTAATTTAAGAGACGCTTAACTATTTAGTGAAGGTATGGTACTTTATAAAGCTTAATATAGTTGCTGCCTTTAATAAAATCCATATATATAAAGGAGATAAGAAGTATATAGCTTTTTATATATAATAGGGACTCTTTAAATATCTAGTAATACTATTTAGTATAAAGAACGGTCCTAGTATGTTTTAGTAATACATTAATAATATGCTTTATAAATTCCTTGATATATTTATTACTGTATATATTAATAATATCTTAATCTACTTGTCCTTGCTTTCTAAATATTAGAAATATATTAGAATGGTCCTTAAATGCTTATAAGATGCGGGCTTATAATGCGATATTAAGAAATACAAGTTCTATACATCTAAGGTTATATACTTAGGCTTAATTATATTCCGTGACGGAATTAAAATGGACCATAAAAAAGTCGCCGTAATTATAAACTAGGAAAGCCCTAGTAATATATAAGACATTTAAGGATTTTTAGAATTTGCAAATTTCTATTAATAATTTATTAACAACTTCTTAAAAACTATTTAGCCGTTAGTAAACCTAATAAGAAAGAATATGAAATTTAAATAGACCACTAAATATAAATAAGCTTTTAACGACCTAAAGCATTATTTTATAACTGCTTTAATTCTTGCCTACTTTAATCCTAACCTTAAATGCATTATTAAAATGGATTTGTTAGATTATGCGCTAAGGGGAGTGTTATTGCAATATAATAAGAATGGCAAGCTATATCTAGTAGCCTTTCTCTTCTAGAAACTCGCCCCTACTAAATTAAACTATAAGATATATAATAAGGAACTGCTTGGGATTATTAGATGCTTTAAATAATAGCGTTTTAAGCTTAAAGGATCGTTGTTCCTAATATATATGTTAACAGACTATAAGAACCTATAGTACTTTATAACTATAAAATAATTAACGCAGCGCTAAATTTATTGGGCCTAATACCTTTTATAATTTAACTTTATTACGGGACACCTCCGTGACACCTTATACACATCCACCTGTTCCTACCTATTTCCACCTATTTCCACTAATGTAGTAAGAAGAGACCGACCGCGAGACGATAATCTAATGGCAATCTGCCGGCAATATATAGCAATCTAATGGCAATCTAACGGCAATCTGCCGCATTCTGCTATATTCTACTAAGTCTACTAAATCCTGCCAAGTTCTGCTAGGACTACTACTCGAATCCTATTCTGCTCTATATATATATTAACTAAGTAACTAAACTAATAATATATACCCTTTCTTCCCGTTTCCTTACCTTCTCTCCTTACACAACGGCTTAACCTTATTATACAGTTTATATATATAGCTTAATAATATCTACTTCGCTATATATTATTACCACTTATACTTACTCCGTGACACTATATTACGTTAAAACCTTAAAAACCTATACTCCGCCATACCCTATTTAAAATATAGAATAACCTTAAAGCCTCTATAACAGCTACTAACATTATATCTATACTCTAGGAACAATTAGCAGATATATAAAAATTCTTTATAGACGCCCTCGTATAAAACTAAGCTACTATAGCTTAACAGCAAGCTAAATAAGAATCATAGCACTAGAAAACAATTAAGGCCCTCTAAAAAGAAATCCGTACCCTTAAGACGCCTACACTAAGCCCTTAAGACTAATCGCTATTACTAAAAGCTAATACGCGGAACGCGAGCCCTAAACTAGCAATAGTTATCCCACTAGTAGAACCAACTACTATATTACAACAATCTAAAAAACTACTAGACCCTCTAGTATTTACTAGCAAATAATAAGAGCTTTAGTTATTCTTAAGCCGGCTTAAGAATAAGCTAACTAGTAATATTAACCATTACCTAACTAAAGCTAACCGACTCTACTACGCCCTAAGTCAACTAGGAGGAGACGCAGCTAACCTTATTAAACCTTTCTAGCCAAACTTAGTATAAAGCTATATACGGTAACCCAAACTACTAAGCTACCACTTAAAGGAAAGTAAACCATATAACTTAAGAAAAGAAAAGTTTCCTAATATACTTCTCTAAATTTAATTGCTATATAAAGGAAATAGGCTAGAATAACTCCGCACTAATTAACAGCCTTATTAAATCTCTAAGCCCTAAACTAAAAACCTCCCTAATTAGTATAGACCTACTAGGAGCCCTTAACGCCTATATAAACATTATTAATAAACAGTACAATAATATACTACGCCTAATACTAAAGTCCGCTCCTTAATACAATATAATAACCCTATAAACGTCTATTAAGTTATTATCCAAGCCTAAGTACCCCAACGCCATAAATATTAATACTAGGACCCTAGGATACGCCCTATTAGGGTCCTTTAAACAAGAACAACGCACCAAGCTAGGCCTCTGCTTTAAATATAGAAGTAGCTCCTACCTCTCTAATTACTACTCCGCCCCCTTCTAAAAAGATCTATAAACAGTTAACGCTAGCAGCCGTTTACCGCACTAATCTTCTAGCCACCAGCCCCAATATTTATCTAGCTCCAACTCTATATCTAGCAAGCACTACTTATAAGGACAAAGTTACAACCAATATTCTATAGGAACCCCTTCCCGCTTACCACTAAAAGGTACGTCCTAGAGTTAAGTCGCTCTCTAGGACAGCTATATTACAGGATCTCATTAAATATATTAGATGTTGCAAAACCTAACTCTTAGGATTGTAGTATAACCGTTAACTACCATCTTTAGTAGAAAGGTTAATAGGCTAATACTTAAGTCCTAATTAACACAAGAGCTAGTGGTATAGGATTTATTGATAAGATTTTCGCATAGGATAATAGGTTTACCCTAATACCCCTTAAGTAGCATATTAATATATTTAGATTTAATAGCAAACGCACTATTTTAGGCCGTATTACTTACATAGCGGCCCTAAAACTCCAATACCTAAACCATAAAGAATTAATTAAGCTCTTTATAACTACCCTAGGTTACCTAGTAATCCTTAAATAACCCTAGATAAAGCTATATAAGGTAACCATTAATTAGGACAACCTTAAGCTTCTATTTACTGCCCCTTATTATAAGCAGAAGTGCCTTATAACTCGCTACTTAGACCTTAAACCAAAATCTAAAAAATCTATTAAAATCCACCAGTCTAAAATTTCTACCAATATCCACCCTATACCTAAAAAGTCTACCTAATTTCACTAACCCAAGAATTCCACTAAATTCCACTAATATAAGAATTCCACCAACGTCCACTAAGAACCCAGAAATTATACTAAACTACATAAACTAACTCTAACCACTATACCCCAAACCAAGCAGAAGCTTAAGCTTAATATATAAAGGTACTAGAAGAACTAGTATTCTACTATAAAAAGGATATTTAAAGAACCCAAACCTAAATTTAACACCAACTCTATACCTAATACCAACTCTATACCTAATACCAACTCTATACCTAATACTAAACCTAAGCTCGCTTAATACCTTGGATATTTATATAATTAGAGCTACCCTATTAGCACAACTTACCAGGAAACCTAAATATATAATCTTCGCTATTATAATAGCCGATATTAAAAAGGCCCTAGCACTAAAAAAGCACACTAACCCTGCCATAAAAGTACTAGTATACTATTATAAGCACCTAGAGGTATTCTTATAAAAGGAAGCTAATGAGTTAGCGGAACACCAACTATATAACTACAAGATTATACTTAAAGAAGGAAAACAGCCAGAATTTGGACCCCTATATAGAATATCCTAAAATAAACTTAAAGTACTATAAAAGTACTTAGACGAGCACCTAAGTAAAGGATTTATTAAAGCAAGCTCTTCGCCTATAGCTATAGCTATAATCTTTATTAAAAAACCTAGCGGTGGTCTATGCTTCTATATAGACTAAGAAGCTCTTAACGCTATTACTATTAAGAATTAGTACCCGCTCCTATTAATTTAAAAGACACTAAACCAATTAAGTAAGGCTCGCTACTATATAAAACTTAACCTTATCTACGCATTTAACCGCCTCTATATCGCAAAGGGAGATAAATAGCTTACCACATTCCGTACTAGATATAGACTATTTAAATACTTAGTAACGCCGTTTGGCCTCGCAAATACCCCAAGTTTATTCCAACACTTTATAAATAATACCCTATAACCTTACCTAGACGTTTTCTATACTGCTTATATTAATAATATCCCAGTATATAGTAATAACCTAGCTAAATATAAGAAATATGTTAACCTTATCCTAAAAGCCCTACGTAGAGCTAGCTTATAATTAGACATAGATAAATGCGAGTTTTATAAAATAGAAGTTCTATACCTTGTACTTATTATTTCTATAGATAGTATATAAATAGACCTAAAGAAGATTAAAGTAATTGTAAACTGGCAAGAACCTAAGAACGTTAAGGACGTAAGAGCCTTTATAGGATTTACTAACTTTTACTAATAGTTTATTAATAACTTCTCCGCCCTAGTTTTACCCCTTATAGCTCTAACCTAAAAGAACAAGGCCTTTATCTTTAATAAAGAATATAAGAAGGCCTTTACCTACCTAAAAGTTATATTTACCACTATACCTATACTTTAATACTTTAACCCAAACCAAAAGAGTGTTATAGAGGCTGACTTATCTAACTACGTTACTAAAGGCATTCTGTCCTAGTATAATAAGAAAGGAATACTATACCCTATAGCATACTTTTTAAAATAACTAAGTCTAGCTAAATATAACTACAAGATCTATGATAAGGAATTATTAGCTATTATTAAATATTTTAAATAATAGTGACCTAAACTAAAAGGCGCCGGATTTCTAATTAAGGTCCTTAGCAACTATAAGAATCTACAGTACTTTACAACCATAAAATAGTTAAGTTATTATTAGGCCTACTAGTTAGAATATCTGTCTTATTTCCAATTCTTAATTATATACCGCTTAGACATTTAAGGTTAGAAACCTAATACCCTAACCCAACATTTATAAGATATACTAGTATAAAAAGAAGTATATACTTACCATAATTAAACCCTACTTTACCCTAAGCTATTTAACCCTCCTATTAAAGACATTATAATATATATCCTTAAAATAACTAATTAATTAATTAAGCAAATAATAGTTAATAAATACCTAAATAATAAGTTTATCTAAGAGACGCTTAAGCTAATCTGAGATAGCATTAGACGCTCTAAAAGGATTTCTTTAAGTAAATACAAAGCCTATAGAGACTGTTTATACTATTGGAACCACCTAGTAGTACCCAATTATAATAAACTTAAGCTTAAGCTCCTTAAACATGTATACAATTTACTAGTAGCCAGTTACCCAGGCTAAGGAAAACCCCTAAAACTGCTCTAATAAGAATACTATTAGCCAAATATACATAATATAATATAAAGATATGTCTCTAGCTACTATACCTGCCAACAAGTTAAAGCTTTATACAAGACGTATAACGGCTTTTTAAAGCCACTACCTGTTCCAGACCAAAGATAGAAGGATATCTTAATTAACTTTATTATTAATCTCCCTATAAGTAAAGGCTGTATAAATATTATAGTAGTTATAAACCGACTATCTAAGATAAAACACTTAATCACCTACCCTAATATATTAACACCTGCCATTGCCTAACTGTTTCTAAATTATATATAGAAACTCCATAGGCTTCCTAAAACAATTATCTCTAATAGAGGCCGCTAGTTTGTCTTAGCGTTTTAGAAAGAACTAACTACCTAACTCCGTATTAAAGCATAATTATCTATAGCTTACTACCTAGAAATGGATAGTTAAACGGAATATGCAAATACTATAATAGAATAGTATATTTAGATATATATATTATATTTATAGGACGACTAAATAGACTGGCTTACATTTACTAAGTTTACTATAAATAACTCTGTCTTAGAAACTATAAAGGTCTCCCCATTTCTAGCTAATTATAGCCAGCACCCGCAAATGGGTTTTAAACCCTTTAGTATTATTCCTCACCTAGCTTATTAGGCCTTATAAGTTATAAAAGCAAATGAATTTATAAAGAAGATAGAAGAACTATAAGAGTTCCTTACTAATAAAATAATATAGGCCTAGTCTGTTTATAAAGCCGTAGTAAATAAGAACCAAACCCTAGCACTAGCTTACTAAATTAGTAACTTTGTCTAGCTAAACGCAAGAAATCTAAATATAAAACAACCTACTAAGAAACTTAATTGGAAGAACGCCAGCCCTTATAAGGTTAAAAAAGTTATCTCTTCTTATGCCTACTAACTAAAGCTCCCTAATACGGTTAAAATCCACCCTATATTCTATATGTTAGTCCTCTACCCTACTGCCCCTATATTAGACGCCCTACCTAGATAGATCTAAGACTCTCCCCTACTAGTTAAAGTAAATAGTAAGAATAAGTACCTCGTTAAAAGAGTTAATAACATTAAGTATAACAAACGGAAACGCAAATATATATACCTTATAAAATAGAGAGGCTTTACTAAGCCCTTATAGGAACTCGTTAACTCTATAGGACTTACATAAACCATAGAAGACTTTCACGAACTCCACTTAGAACTACCACAGCCCTATCTTGCAGAAGCTTAAGTTTAAAGGGGGGGTACTATTACGGGACACCTCCGTAACACCTTATACACATCCACCTATTCCTACCTATTCCTACCTATTTCCACTAACCCAGTAAAAAGAGACTAACCGTAAGATAATAATCTAATGGCAATCTACTGGCAATATATGGCAATCTAACGGCAATCTAACGGCAATCTGCCGCATTCTGCTATATTCTACCAAGTCCACTAAATCCTACTAAGTTCTACTAGGACCGCTACTCGAATCCTATTCTGCTCTATGTACGTATTAACTAAGTAACTAAATTAACAATATATACCCTTTCTTCCCGTTTCCTTACCTTCTCTCCTTACGCAACGTCTTGACCTTATTACACAGGTTATATACATAGCTTAATAATATCTACTTCGCTATATATTATTACCAGTTATACTCACTCCGTGACAAGCTTTAAGATTATATACTAACTGGGCAAACTTAATTAAAAGCCTAATATATTAATATAACAATTATAGGATCTACCTATGAATACTTTAGATAAATAAATTATAAAGTGTTTATAAATCTTATTGCCCCCTAAACGTTTTGAAAAACTATATCCTATATTTCTAGATATGGAACTTAATAGAAATAAATTGGAAATTAATAAATGGGAAATAGAAATTAATAAGCTAATGGAATACAAATATAAGAACAATGTATGGATAATAGATATAATGAAGGCGATTTAAATAGGAAAACGATAGTATAAGGATATTATACTTGCTGAATGCGAAAATTAAAATAACCGATTGTACTATTAATAGAAGATAGTAGTCCCAAATTCCAAACCTTTTCAATTTAAGATACTTAAATTTGTATATAACTCCCCTATAGTAGGGCATCCTAGCTATATAAAGACTTATAAAATTGTTTAATAAGTATACTACTGGCTTATAATGCACGACTATATATAAAAATACATTTAAGTATGTAGGATGTGCGTATGTGGGAAGACTTCTTATATAAAGAAGTAAGGAGTACTTTAACCACTACTAATTCAAATATAAAGATAGCGCGACATCTTGATTAACTTTATAGTTAACTTGCCTAGCAGTAATAGGTTTATAAATATTATAGTGGTTGTTAACTATCTTATAAAAATGTAATATATAATTCTTATAGACTTAGTTAATATAATATTAGTAGCTGAATGTTTTATTAAGTATGTCTTTAAACTATATAGACTTCCTAACTTGATAATATTTAACTAAAGCCAGTTTGTTTTAAACTTCTAGTAAGCTCTATATAAACAATTAAGTATTTAAATATAACTCTTAACCGCGTTCTATCTAGAGATAAATAGTTAAACTAAAATTATAAATGTAATTATAGAATAATACCTATAAATATACTGCTCCTACCTGTAAGATAACTGGGAAAAATAGCTGCCTTTAGCTAAGTTTACTGTAAATAATATAATAAATGTATTAATAGGCGTGATGCTGTTTTATGCAACTTACAGACAAGACTCTTAACTTAGATTTAAACCACGACCCAAAATTAATATAATAGGACCCACAATTAAACGGATCCAGTTAATTAACGCTTATAACTTTACTAATTAAATAAAGTAATTGATAGAACTATTACAAAGTAAATTAATATATACTTAAATGGTGTAGGAATAGCACGTAAATAAAGAACAAGCTCCCATATAGGACTTTAAGGAAGATAATATGGTTTACCTAAATATATAAAACCTACGGACTGAACGGCCCTTAAAGAAACTTAATTGGAAGTTTATGGGCCTATACTAAATACGCCTATAAGCTTAAACTGCTAACTAAGATAAAAATATACCTAATATTTTATATAAGCTTATTGCAACCTTTAAAAGATAATCCTATAACTTATAAAGTGCCGCCGCCACCTCCTATAATTGTTAATAATAGTAACGGTTCTTACTTTATTAACTTAATTAATAATATATAATAGAAACTATAATCTAGATAATTTAAACTTTTTGTTAAATAGGAAGGATATAAAATATAAACCTGGGAAACCTATGGCCAGATTAAGGCTGACGCACCTTTCTTAATAAAAGAATTCTATAAGGACTATCCTTCGCAGCCTGTTCTGGCTGAATGGATATAATATAAAGGTAAATAACTGCCACCTAATATAAAGATATAAAACACAATAGTAGGAAACTCAAAATTAAAAAAAACTTAAACGATATTATGACGCTTATAAGGTAATAAGTTATAAATTCTTAACTAAATTAAATTGTTTTAGGCCTTTGGCTAAAGGGGGGGTACTATAATAGGACTAGCCTAGTTATAGTAGGAATGCCTTAGTGAAATACTTAACAGATAAATTCCGACGCTTTAATTAAATTCTGCCAAATTCCGCCGACTTGATTAAATTCTAAATTCCACTAATATAATGGAATTTGGTTAAAACCTATTAAAGTCCGCGTGGGCTTATGCCTATATATCTACTGCCAAGACCCTAAATATTTAGTTATAAGTTTCCTATGTTCCTTTCTCTTCTTTATATAACGTCTTATATTTAGCAAGAGCTATACACCCTTAGATTAGATAGAATTTATATTATTCCTTTAAATCTTCCCTAAAGCCTTTTCGCGTCCTTATATTTACAAAAGGCTTAGTATTATAGGATTTAGTAATAACTGGCCTCTAAGCTTACTGGATCTAAATCCTATTAAAAAGGTCTAGTTATAGATAAAGGTATAGATTATATAGATGGAGCCCTTTCTAACGTCGCTTAAGGAGCTTAAGTAGGTAGTTTAGGACCTTTGGGACGAGCTAGATCTATACTAGGTACTTAAACATATTAAAAACATGCAGGAAAAGTGCAAGGAAGTTATTAAATATTAAGGATTGGCAACAAAATATTAATTATATAGAGTTTTGGTGTAGTATTAAGCCTTGGGACTACTTTGTACGCAGGCGTGATTACAACTGCACGCAAAATGACTTAGAAAAAATAAGCGAATTTTTCGCCTCTATGCGCCTTTTTTGCACCATACTCTTACGTCTCTACGTTCTTACGTTCTTAGTTCCCACGTTCCGAACTCGTCCCGTGATCCTCATGTAACCTCGCTTACCCCTTGTCCCATGGTTCGATCGGTTCCAGCGTCTCCCGCGCTGTCACTACCAGTTCGTCCATCTCTTCTCTAAGTAGTCGTACTACCGCTGATATAAGGTCCGTAACAGGCTTACTAAGATAGTAGTAAAGGGAGGAAACAATAGTAGAGCTATATTATATAAAATATTAGATATAGGTAGTCGGTTATATTCGATCTAAATAATAAGTTAACGTGAGCAATAGGGTAATGACGGTCGGCATAGTTATGACGGTTTGGGGCATCAATACTGCGCACAGACGAAATTTGTTAGGAACCGCCATAACCATGCCAACCGTCATAACCCTATATCGCTCACGTTACTACTAAAACGACACCCATGTGCCCGCATGTGCGCGTAGCGCACGTGCCAACGATCCTCCAAGGTCTAATTTATGAGATAACAGCTATCCGTAACTTTTACTAATTATCATGTGACTGTATTCACCTTCATTGGAAAGTCTAAGGGTTGATGACTCCCTAGCGCTAGCTAACAGGACGAAGAGTTAAGCTTTTCTTCTACTTGGTCGCCTTCCTGACCCACTATCACGAACCCTGTCGCTAGACATATGGAGCTTCTCAAGGTTTCAGAGCGGACATCACGCAGCAAGTGACACGCAGGTGACCTTCTTACCCAAGAGTATCCTGTCGCCTTTTATTCGGAGTCCGGAACATGATCTGCTCACCATGAAGCTATCATTTCATGCCTTGTCATAAACTCGTTGGCAAATCCCGGGAAAACGCTCGGATAGGAAGGTAGGATGATGGCGCGTGCCGCGGTGCTCGTGTGGTGTCCTTAATCTAACCACCAGCCACTTTGCACATCGGTCCCCGACAAATCTTCGATCACACTCAGCAGCCTCTATCGCAATCGGACCATTTGGTATTCGTCCATGACCTGATTAGTTTCTTGGTGTCTGGATTTTGTTATTGGTCTTGTCTTCACTATCACGACACTGCAGTCTTTTGATTCCTTCGACTAATCTCCTCGCATTGTCATCATGGGATTCGTCGAAGAAGTTGAAACCATAGGTAGGATTTTCGAGTATGGAATAAAATGATAAGGATAGTGCAATCACGCTCAGCTACTGTGACGCTTCCGACACCTTCCGACTCCTGAGCTATTGCCACTGGGCTCTCCCATTAGTGAAATACAGCAGAAGGGATATGAAGATCATCTCCGTATTTTGCTGGTATTCCATCCCCGGCACCTCCAAACCTAAGGTGCTAAGAGTATGGGGGTAAATGTTATGAGCCTGTTACCCTTTTTCGGCAGCATGGCCGGTTAGTCTCTTACGTGACCTTCACGGCGGTATAGCGTGCCTAGGTTCCAAATTCCCGACCATGATAAGTTGGGCTTTTTAAGTGATCCGGGGTTCGCATACAATGCGCAAATGTTGCAAGCTAGGACAGCATAAAACCTCATGGATTGTGAAACCATTCATCACAAGTAGGTATCTGCAAGGGAGGCCAATTTAGCTCCATGCTAATATGTATGATGCCCTGGTTTCTCCAGTAAAAGATACTACTCTGAAGTCGTAGCTGCAAATGGAACGTTACTCTTTGCACTACCAGGTGATTTACCTGCACACCCACTCGATTTCTCCCAGAAAATTCGAATATAAGCCCATAGCAGCCTGGAAGTTTTGATATTCAACTAAGAAGTGCAGATTATATTTTAGTTCCTTTGTAAAAGTCATTCTCTCACAAGTGGATTTCGATTTTTCAACTTGTTCGTCATGCGTTTCGCACATCAGGTAATATCATGGCCATTTCTTATGGCATCTATCAATGGTGTCATTGCTGGCTTTGACGCAAACACTAAAAGCAATATTGCGGTTTACTGGGGTACGTTAAGTTAATGGAAATTACGTCTCTGTAGGCTCGACTGAGATTGGTGTCATTGACAGGTCAAAATTCGTATGGGCAAGGATCAGGAGATCTTGCGCAGCAAAGGTTGTCTTATTACTGTGCTAGTGAGTTCCTCTTGTTTGCCGGCATGGTCAGACAGTATAACAAATGCTCTTTTGCGTAGACACAGACATAGACGTAGGGTTTCTCCTAGATATTTCTCACCTCCACCACAGTTAACAGTATGCATAACCAAACCAGGTAATCCCTCTCGCCTTTTTGATTGTCATCAATGGCGTAGGTGGGCAACCGGAGATCAATTTCGCCAACCAAGGCAATGATTGCTCCACGTTTAATGGTACGGCGCTCCTAGACTGTCCGAATATCGCGTAAGCTCCATGTAACGTCACGTCGGCATTCGTTGAAAGTACTGATTGATATTGTTCCATTAGAGAGGATATAGCTACCTGCCAAAACACCTATTCCAAAACGATACTTCTCTCCGTAGGTGGTGCCACTTATAGTGAAGGAGGATTTACGTCGTCCAGTGCCGCTATTGCCGCTGCCAACTTGATCTGGGCCACATTTGGTCCGCAACAGTCCAATTCCAATGCCTTCCGCCCCTTCGGTTCCTCATCTGTCGACGGTTTCGACTTTGACTTTGAAGCCGGGGTATCTAACATGGTTCCCTTTGCAAACCAGTTAAGATCACTTATGGATGCTGCTACGGCTTCTTCAGGGAAAATATACCTGCTCACCGCTGCGCCACAGTGCCCTTACCCAGACTACGCGGACAACGACATGCTGAATGGGGCTGTATCCTTCGATGCCATATTCGTCCAGTTCTATAATAATTATTGTGGTGTCTCATCCTACGTTGCGGGCTCCTCTACTCAGAATAATTTCAATTTTGACACCTGGGATAACTGGGCCAAGACTGTTTCCAAAAACACCAATGTCAAAGTCCTCTTAGGGGTTCCCGCTAATACCGGTGCTGGTGCCGGATACGTATCAGCCAGCACCTTAAACAGTGTTATCAGCTACTGCACTCAATTCTCGAGCTTTGGTGGCGTCATGATGTGGGACGCGAGCCAGGCATGGGCAAACTCTGGATTTGTGGGCAGTGTTTCTGGTGATCTTTCTGCTGCTACGAAGAGGGCTATGCGGAGGGGTTGGAGGAGTGTCACGGCATTGGTGTAAATTATGGATTTTGATACTTGAATATTTCTATATCGGATTATAATGTTCTCCGATTCTTGTATGTACTTGCCTCTCTTTGCCTCTCTTAAGCCTACGAGAGTCCTCGTACAGTCATGTTTCTCGGTCATATCTTTCTGCTGTAAATTTCAATTATCTGTACATAATTAGTGTATGTCGCGATTTTGCCGTCAGCTAGGGGGTGCGGAACCTGTGTGTTTAGGAATACGTAATTCCATGAGTCTTGGAGACAGGTCAGGGGGATTGCACTTGCTCCCTCGAATCATCAAATCATCCACTTTATCGAACATCGTCCAGCTTCTTCAATTCAACGTGTATATATATCGGGCGATTGAATATATATTATTATTATTATTGACTCTTTAATTAACGTCTAATACGGATCCTGTCCGGGCCTACGCAGACCAGTGTGTCCAAGAGTCAGCGTCGCTGCCAAGAGGCTGATAACATAAGCAGTCAGCGAGCTTATAGAGTTGTGATAGTCAGTCAGCTATAAGACTGCAGCTAGCTGGCAGCTCGCTGCCTTGGTGGTGAGATTTGGTGGTAAGTTAAATCTTGGACTAAGATTATACGCCAAGCAATAAGAAACCTATGGGAATCTCTCGCTTAACTATAGTAAATAAAGCATTTTCCCTAATATCTCTATTACGCGCCATAAGCCCATTCTCCTATACTAAAATTTATTATTTTATTACCTATGCAAAATATAACATATATTACATTTTACGCGTTAGCTAGGGAGTAGAGCTTCTTCCTCTACTTCTTTCTCTACTTCTTCCTTATTAAATCCACAATCTACGCGTTACTTAACTCCTTTAATACCGCGTGGGTTTGTGGATTAACTACTTCCTGTCACGGGACACCTCCGTGACACCTTACACACGTCCACCTGTTTCCACCGACGCAGCAAGAAGAGACCGACCGCGAGACGGCAATCTAATGGCAATCTGCTGGCAATCTACGGCAATCTAACGGCAATCTAACGGCAATCTGCCGCATTCTACCATATTCTGCCAAGTCTACTAAATCCTACTAAGTTCTGCTAGAACCGCTACTTAAATCCTATTCTACTTCGTGTATATATTAACTAAGCAACTAAACTAGTAATATATACCCTTTCTTCCCGTTTCCTTACCTTCTTTCCTTATATAATGTCTTAATTTTATTATATAGTTTATATATATAGCTTAATAATATCTACTTTATTATATATTATTATTATTTATACTTGTTCTATAATACTATATTATATTAACCTTATATACTACCCTTTAAAATATAAAATAATTCTAAAGCCCATATAACCGCCACTAGTATTATATCTATACTTTAAAAATAATTAGTAGAGATATAGAAGTCCTTTATAAACGCCCTTATATAAAACTAAGCTACTTTAACTTAATAATAAGCTAAATAAAAAGTATAACACTAATAATTAATTAAGGACCTCTAAGGAAAAGTTTATACCCTTAAAATACTTACACTAGGGCCCTAAAACTAAACGCTATTTTTAGAGATAAATATATAGAATAAGAGTTTTAAACCTATAGTAGTTACTTACCCTAAACTAACTACTATACTATAATAATCTAAATAACTATTAAACCCTCTAATATTTACTAGTAAATTGTAAGGGGACTTTATAGATAGGGGGCTATAAGGCACGATTATAGGAATAGAATAGATTAGTAAGAGAGATAAATCCTTAAGAAGGTAAGGCCTCTAGGATTATGGAGACTATATACTATAGGTACGTGCCTTTAGCACATAACCGGCGACTATCTAAGGGGCGTCTAGAGGTTGTCCTAAGGGTAGCCTAAGGTAACCGCAATAATATCCCTTATATTGCCCCCCCCCCCCCCCCCCCCCCTTCTTACGGTTAGCCCCTAATCGCTACTACCTTGCAGTAGGGAGATTATAAGGGCTTATCCTAGAAAGGGTTTAGAGAGATATTAGAGAGATATTAGTATGCCAATATATATTATCTATCTATCTAACCCTTGCTTTAAACTCTTAAAAACCCTTAATAAGGAAAAAACATAACTAGAGAAAAGACGTGAGAATTACTAGGAGACCTATTAAAAGCCTACTAGAAGTATACTGGTAACTGCCTAGGCTAATATAGGGATTTTTATACAACTCTATTTTTAAGCCTTTATGCTAGTCTGCAATTAATTATAAATATTATAGGCAATTTGGTGTTCTAGTATAGTTCTATAAAACCTTTTGGTATAGGATTTAATATATAGAGCCTTGGCTTGCCGTTGCCTTTAACTATTAAGATATTAATCTTTAATTCTTTTTTATAATCCCCTGCGTTACTAATATATTACTTCCGTATTTGCCCTTAGGCTATTAGATATAGTTGGGGTATTAATTAGTTATTTAAAGAAACTGTTGGTATCACTTCCGGTAATACGCATTGCTATTATAATAGTATAGGTGGTAACTGATTTTGATTGATGCTTATTAATTCTCCTATTCTACAGGTAGAATTTAATGGATTTCTTAAGCTCGCTTAGCTTACGTAATCAACCCCTTTTAACTCGCGTTTATAGGCAAGTTGCTGTAAATTGCCCTAGATTGCCGTCACGTAATAGCAATTTGCGGTTACATAACTGTAAGGACGCAACCTTAATCAGACACTAGGAGTATTTAGTTTTTAACAATGCTTAAGCGCGCTACCTGCTAAATTCCACTACTTTCCACCTATTAAATTCCACTACTTTCCACCTATTAAATTCTACCAAATTCTGCCAAATGGCTAAAGTAACCAATTATAATTTTCCATGCCCGGTATAGAAAATCGCCATTAGCTCACTTAGTACTAGCGCCTTAGCTACTAGCTTAATATCTTTACACTCTCTATTCCTATCTTTCCATCTTCTTCTTTCTCTACCTACTCAGTAACCTGTAGCTTAATTATATTTGTATTAATTAGGTCCTTTAACGCTTGGCAAGGTTTTAATTTTATTATAGCATCTACAGGGTTACTGCCTCCGTTAATCCATTTAATCTCTGCTATTTCTCTTCTCTTATACAATTGTTGTAAACATATTAGGTTAACTATAAGTCGTTTCTCTTATGTTATCCTAAGTTTAACTAGGCAGTTATATAGAGATTTTAAATCAGTATAAAGGGTAAGCAGTAGTTGTTCAAGTTATAGGATCTTCTTGATGGTTGCTTTAATTACAGCTCCAGTGTTAAATCCGTGGGCTATACCATATAGTTCAGATGCTAAGACGCTTTATATAACTCACTTGCATTTAATAGATAACTAATGGAGGATATTAGCCCTATTGTCCTTGTCCGCGAGTGTAATAACAAAGCCGATCTAAGAAGAGAGGTTATAGTTATTGGCAAAGGACAAGTCCGTGAATATTATCAGTTTAAGAGTGCTTGTATCAAGTTATACGAAGCGAAGTCCTTAGGAGGGATTATCGATTTACTATTATAGCCGCTTGTTAAGCTGCTTTGTATATTTTTCCTTTGGGTTAACAACTTATGCTGTAAAGGAGAGGTTAAAGGCAGCTTCTAGTTAATAGACTATGGCAATATAGGCTCCTCTTGCTCTCTAGGCAACATACTAGTCCTTTAGTATAACTGCCTTACGGACTTCCCCTTTGGAGCTAGTTAGGTCTATAGCCTTTATAGTAACTAACTTTAGGTTCTGGTATTACCGTTCCTAGGTAAGGGCTATTAAGTCCTTTTCTTACCTAATGCAGCCTCCGTTAAACTTAATTAGGGTATTTAGCGTAAGCTTCTCTCTCTTTTTTACTAGAAACTTTGCTTCCTAAAGCCTAACTTCTTTAGTCTCCGCAAAGGTTTTATCAGCAAGAAATAGTATATCGTTGGTCTGCAGTCCTACAATTCTAAAGCCGTTGCTATTTGTGTATAATAAGCAGGGGTTATATATTAACTAGTTCATCCGTAGCTTATTAAGGTGGTGGCGGTGGTATATATTAAACTAATAGTTGCCAGCTTCTGGGACACTATAGAGTAGTTTAATAACTCTTAGAATTGATCCATTCTTTAGTTCAAGTTCTGGTAGTAGGCATATAAAAAAGTCTCTATTTAGGTGGGTACTGGACCATATATAAGCTTATAAGATATTATATAGGTATAAAGAGGCTGGTCTTCTTTCATTTCCTTATAGAGTTACTGTAAGTGCTAGGATAATTCTCTAGCTAACACGTTAAATGGTTAGTAATTGTGTTAAGACCAGATCTTTGCTATAGTCATTATAGGCTTATACAACTAGTCTAGACTTCTTAAAGGCCTTGTCTGTTTTAGCATTCTTAATCTTATTAATAAACCGGGAGTTAAAGATTCTAACTCCCTTTAGGACGTCTGCTGTATTAATAAACTTAAAGACACCTTTCTTAAGTAAACCGTTTATCTCCTTGCGTCAAGACTCTATAAATAACAGTAAGGTGCACTTAAGGGTTGTAGTATTAGGTTTTATTAGGCTGTTGTTGATGAAAATTAATACGTCCGCGATGTTTTGCTAGGACTTTATCAGCAATTATCGTGTCCGTTTTAATCTTTAGAGGGGTGCAGTAGTTATCAGTTCCTCGGTTAGTTCCTTAGTTAGTTCTTTAGACGGCTCCTCCTTTGGTTTCTTGTTAGGTTCTTCTGGTTTAGGTTATAGGTACGGCTTTACTATTATAGTCCTAAAGTTAGTAGGTCCACTAGGGAGTTGTACCTTATATATTTCTCCGTTAATTCCGAGCAACTTAAATAGGCCAGTCCATCTACTGCTTTGTCCAGTATTGCCTTTACGCTATATAAGCACGTCTAAGTTGAGGGGGAGGTTGTGGATTGTGGTGATAGATGGACCATTTTATTGGTTTAGTGTATCATTAACTTGCTTCTTTACCCTAATCCTTACGATCTTCTCTATTACCTTCTTTATAGCTACCGCTCGCTATATAATAGAGGGTGCTGGTAGGTTAAGTTTGCTTATACAAGGGTAGGTACTAAAGATAAGAAGTATTAGGACTAAGCCATCTGGGCTAGCTGTATTATTAGCGGCCTTTACCGCCATTTATAAGGCTAGTTCTTTGGTTGTTCCTAAGTCCTATAGCTCCTCTATAATTATCTAGTATACTCAGCGTAGTATTAAATGAGCTCTTTCTACCATTCTAATAGACCAGTAAGCTTCCACTGGGACGCTCTTAATTAATATGGCTATTGCTATAGCGTGCTGTTAAAACTCCTTGCTTGCAAAGTTCTTCCCAGCGTTATGGGTAATATAGTTAGGTAGTCCAATGTAGGTGTTAATCCAACATAGTTATAGGATGTCCCAGGTATGTTTTACGGAGATATTATATAGCTATCTTACAGCTTAAAATCTGGTAGCTTTATTAATTACGTAGAGAATAGGACTCCCGTTAATATATATAATATTAACAAAAATGGAATAGTTGAAATTAGAATCTTGATCTTCTTATAGTATAAATTTAAACCATCTAGGAGACTTGCCGTATTTCTAGTAGTAGGAATAGTACTTAGTAAGGTAGTTAATGGCCTGCTTATTAATATTATCGTGGCTAGAGCGTTCTAGTACCTTATATAGCTTATCTGCCAATGGATGTCCGAAGCAACGGTGGAGTCAGCGGAGTTTAATAGTGGTTAGGTAGCAAGGGTTTTAATTAAATAAGTAGGTTATAAATAACTACAGTAACTCTTCCCATAATAGGAAGGGGTAACCGAATTAGCAAACCACTAGTACTAATTTTATTGGGGTGACTAGGACGTTCTTAAGGTTATTATAATAGACCTTTAATATATCCATATCTACAAGGCATAGTAGGAAGGGTGTATTGGCCTTTATAATGTGAAACTTAACGTTGCCAACTGGTGTATTAACTATAACAGAGCCAATAGAAGAGGTAGAACTAATGCCAAACTAGACGTTAATAGCGCCAGCCTTTAAGGTATTAATAATAGTATTATAGGTCTTTTTATATACAAGGTATTGTCTATAACCTACTATTAATCTCTTTAAAGCTCCGGTGTTAATTATTACTCTATAGAACTTATCAGATGTATACTAGCTGGTAACAACATAGGCAAATAGGTCTGGGTCATTGTGGTAAGCAACTAAATTAGTGCCGGTAATTATATAGGTAAAGGATCAGTCTGCTAAGTTAGTTATAGTATTAATAGCTTCTTTGTGCTATATTATTCCAAAAGAGGTAAGGAACAGTTTAGTCTGTTCTTAGGTTAGAGATACTATTAGTAACTCAATATTAATTATAAGAGCTTCTATTGCCTTATTAATAGATTTTAAGTTAAGTTTATCGCCATTATTATCTGTTCCTTTATACTTAGCAATATACTATTGGGCATGTCTATTAAAGCGGTGGTTAAATCTGTCCTTAAACTTCTTCTTTAATTTATTATGTTCTTCTCTAGAGTATTTAGATAACTAATAACCTTCTTTATTACAGACAAAGCAGCGCTTCTTTAGTAATGTATATTAGCTAAATAAGGATAATTATATTTTATAAGGTAATTAAGGGTATTATCTATGGTAGCGGCGGTTAGTAAAGAAGGCTTAGGGGTTCTTACTATTTAACTTTTTAAATATTATAATGGAGGATTATAAGTTATTAATTAGGCCAGTTAGGCTGTTAGAAGGTTTAAAGTAGGTATATTAATATGCTGGTAACTCCTGGTAGGCATTAATAAGCTTATTATAAAGGAACTTGTCTATATATAAATCTGGGTCAAGACCATGCTAGAGGTGTCTTAGTTCTTTAATAAGTAACTATAGGCAGTTTAAGGTTAATTTTCCAGCATTCTCACTCTTGCCTATTGTGGACTTTAGAGTTATTAAGTTCTATTATCCTAATATGCCGCGTCTGTATTTAGGTCCCTTAAAGTAATTACATATAGCATTACAGATTTGGTTAAATAAAAGGGTTAGGGTGACGTTTTTAAGGTTAGTATAGTAGTAGTTAAGTGCTAGACCGCGTAGTATTATAGGGTAGGCTTTAACCTTAGCTTTTTAGGGTATGTTAGCTCTACTATAGAGGTTATAAAAGATGGTAAGTTTAAAGTCAAAGTTGTTATCTTCTCCGCTGTACTTATTGTCTTCCATATACATCTTTACAAGGTTTATTAACTCCTTACTAAAACCCTAGTTTTAACTCTGTCCCCTAAGTAGTTCTAGTTATAGGGTTAAGTTAATATAATTAGGTTCCTGTTGTAGGGGTAGTATAAGGGTAGGTTGGGGTATAGTGGGTGGTATTATAAGTAGGGTAAGGTTTATGGCTAGTGAGATTAAGATTAGGGTTTTAATAGTACTAGTACTAGCAAAGTTATTCTTAAGGAGGTAGTTAATTCATCCTAAGGTAAACTTTTCTCTAGTTACCATGTGCTTCTTAATCTTAGGCTTAATCTATTTTATAGGGTCTTCTTCTTACAAGGTGTTAAATAGCGATTTAAGAACTGTAGTATTCCTATGCTTTCTTATTTATACGCCATTAGTCTATAGGAGTATTTAGAGCTTTTAGATACCAATTTGGTTGCAATCCTTAAAGATTTATATTATAAAGTTTTGGAAATCTTCCTTGTAGACCTCCTATAGTTTATTGTCCTTAAGGTTGTACGCTTTATATTCTAGGATCTTAAACTTCATAAATTTATTAATATCCTTTGTGGTGGTTTCGTTGGACTGTAAGTCAATACCTTTAGGCCATTTCTCCTATCCTGCGTTGACTTGTGCCCTAATGTCTGATATGTTGATTCTTGTCTTATGACTCCTGTTAAGTTCAATTTTAGGTTCTGGATAAAAAATGTGTAATAGACGCAAACTAAGGGCCTATTAAAAGGGTTGGTTTCTTAAGTACCTAACACGTTTAAAATGCGTAATAGACGCGAACTAAGGGCCTATTAGATAGGGGTTGGTTCTTTAAGTACCTAAAGGCTATATATAAAAAATCAAGGGCCTATTAGATAGGGGTTGACTTTTTAAGTATATATTAACTAATGCTCCTTAACGTGATCTAGGTAGTATAAAATGTATAATAGACACGAACCAAGGGCCTATTAAAAGGGGTTAGTTCCTTAAACACCTAAGGGCTATATATAAAAAATTAAGGGCCTATTAGATAGGGGTTAACTTTTTAAATACACGTCAACTAATGCTCCTTAGCAGGCGAGATTGGTAGAGGCCTTTAGCAGGGACTAATCGAGCTCGTCTCTCTTTGTAGATGATATGTCTCCTGATCTGTGATCACTAATTAGTGTCGGTATCACTTCCGGTAATACGCATTGCTATTGTAATAGTATAGGTGGTAACTGATTTTGATTAATGCTTATTAATTCTCCTATTCTATAGGTGGAATTTGGTGGAATTCTTAAGCTCGCTTAGCTTACGTAATCAACCCCTTTTAACTCGCGTTTATAGGCAAGTTGCCGCAAATTGCCCTAGATTGCCGTCATATAATAGCAATTTGTGGTTATATAACTGTAAGGACGTAACCTTGATTAGATAGAAACTTATCTCTTAAGATTTAGTATATATACTTTTAAATCTAGTGGTTCTGTACTATATTTTAGCATAGCTCTACTACGTAGTAAATAGAAGAGATACTTTACAATAGCGCCTCTAGCTATTATATGGTTATTAAGAACGTCTATAACGTTATTCCTTAATACTATAGTATTGTTTAGGTATAATTTAACCTATATATATCTGTGATTGACGTCTTAATTACCTTCCCTAGCCGCATAATTAGTTTTTATAAGGAAGTAATAGCTAAATGGCTTATACGCGTGTTTCCTTTCTTCTAAATTGCGCTATTATAACAGAGTTATATTGGCAAGGTTGCGGCTATTTACTAAAAGGGTATTAAAAGGTAAAGTATAAAGACACCTTGTTTATTAAGCTGCTCCTTTTCCTTAACGTGTTCCATGGGCTAGTGACCTATATAGGCTAGTAACTCACCCCACTAAAATATCTCAGCGAAAAATGTATATATTTTAACCACAACCTAATCTATTATAATAATATATATATTAAATGGGTTCTTGACGTCTTGCGCATATACAAGCATTATATAGAAGCGACTGGCATAAGCTGCACTTTAGTGGCGCATATTACCATACCTTGCCTTATTAGAATTAGCAATAAGATGCTAACTAAGCTCTGTAAGGTCAAACTCTACATTATCTTATTCCCAGACCTTCTCGCCAAGGCTTACCTTGCCAAGCCGCTAACCGCTTTTGGAAAGACCTTTATTAGAAGGTCTGATATATAGTTTAGATTTTTATTAGTTCCGTATAGAGTATTTAGGCCTTTATACACCTACTTTAAGCCAAATTATCTCAACTTTTATAGCTCCCTAAGCTATTCCTAATAGCCAGAATTACTAAATTAAACCTAGCGAAGAAGACTACGTTGCCTAATTTGCCCGATTCTAATTTGTTATCTTATTATTGCGCCTAACGCCCCCAAGTCATAGCAGCCGCGCCTCTCCTATAACCACTACCGCCCTCTTTCTACCGCAGCTAGAGTACCTAAACCAACAAGCCAGCTTTAAATAATAATTAAGGACTATAAGTCTTTTATTTAGAACGTAAAAGAGTTAATTTAATATTAGAATAGCTGCATAAGCACTACTAGGGCATTACAACTTTTATTAAGCATTATATAACCGCTTCCGGCCCTTCTAATTATAATACGCCAGAGTAATATGTAAATAGGCTATAGAAGGCAATATTTAAAGAGCCAGAAGTTAAGGAACGGCTTATAGTATATAGTAATCACTAGCTAGGAAGGCTCTATTAAGAATCTCTATATAAGTAGATAGAGCAAGAGTTAGAGGATCTTATACGCCTAAAAGAAAAAAACGGAGTTATTATTTCTGGCAGGCTTAGACAATTTAACGCCAAAGAACTAGTTAAAAAGCTCAAGCTTAATATAATTACTACCGACATACAGCGCCTTGCTTTAACGCTATAGAGCTTCCTTATAGCTTTAGTTTAGCAAAGGCCATATGCCAATTCTTGTAATATTATGCCTTACTATAATAAACTCTTTATAGTGTGCGCAATCCTAGCAAATATATAAGCCCTTTAAGCTAGCTACTGATTCTATACTGCTTTAGGGGTTTATTTACACAATATAGGTATTAAATAAAGGTATATTGCGCTTCTTTATAAGTTGGGAGTTATAATATTATATACCAGTCTTACCAAAATACAAAAGGAACTGGAGGAAGTTAGTAGGGTATATGCTTCTACACTTAAGGGTTTAGATAAAACGCCTCCATCACTACAAGTGGAGGGTATAGTAAAGGTATCTTAGCTATAGATTGCGCACTTATGGCATTTTAGTCACTACTAGTGTAATAAATAGTAACTTTCTTATAGCGTATAATTAAGGTAACTACTTTAAAGAATTAGAACCAGCTAACAGTTATATATAATAACTTTAACTGGAATAAAAGGGTTTAATATAAGACTATATTAAACACTAATAAGCACCTCTCTGCTACTACTTTTAAGCTTATACTTAACCCCAAGTTTCCATATAACGGTCTTCGCACTTCTATACTTAAACCTACGGAACAGCTTACTTATAGTATAATCTTTAATTATCCTAGCAACTAGGCAGATAGCTACATAAAACAGTACTAGTTATATTAGATTGCTAAGGCCATTGCGTATATAATACTAAAAGTTAAAGAGCTTAATATTGCCGTAGACTTCTAGCCTAGTATGCCTATTATAGATCATCTCCTTCCATAAAAGCTATACCACTTTATATTAGGTCCAATTCTAGAGAATAAGGGCACTCTAGAGGGCACGTATAGTATTTTTAGGAATATATTTAGTGGCAATAATGGCAAATATAGGTTTTAAGAGAGCTAGCTAGGGTATAAGGATAGATCCTTTAACAATAGTAAATTAGTCTTAATTAATGGTGATTAGAAGACTATAGGCCTCCTCCAATCTATATAGCAAGAGCGCTATCTTAAAGAGCGTCACTATAAACAGCTAAAATAGTTTCTTCCTATGGCTGGATTGTTCCATTAGCGAACTAACTATATAGATATAATATACAATATTTACCGCGGACTATCTAACTGCTTTAAATCGTTAGATTATAGTAAGGTCTACTTTAGCGCGTACTAGGGTTATAGAACGCCGTTCTATTATAAAGAGGAGGTCGCAATTAAGTCCTTTAACGCCTAAATTACTGCCTATTTCCTTAGTCTTCTTTCTTAAAATATTAAGGACCAGGGTAATAAAGGGGTTAATAATTAGATTACTAGATAAGATATTAGAAGAGGTAATAAAACGGTAGTAGTAAGAGTAAGATTCCTTACTACCTTACGGCGTATTTAAAAGGAGTTCTTCTCGCCTAGTTAATGGTCCTATAGTAATAAACTAGTTAATAAGGTGTTCCAAAACCATGTTTAATTTATATAGGATATAGAGGTCTACCTTATATTAAAGTTTGCTATTAAGCACGCTAATATTAGGCTTATTAAATAGGTAATTGTTTACTACTATCTTCTCTTTACTGGCAGTGCAAAGAGTTAATATATATTGTTAGCTTTATACCTTACTAGATTACTTATAACTAAAGCCGCGGATTAAGTCCTCTAAAGATTATTACTTGCTAGTATATTGGTTAATTGTAGAGACCAGTAAGATAGTTAGTTTAAGATAGATTAACTTAACGAATATTATAATCTTGTTTTTAAGCTTCTTCTTTAAGGCTAATGGCAAACTAGTTTAAATATGACTAAGTTATTTACTTAAGTATCATTTACCGCTAGTTACTGCTTAGAGCTGTAGTATACTATAGAGAACGCATTTAGCTAGTTTAATAGTATATATTACATGCCAGCTAACGCAACTACTATTATAAGGCGGCCTAGCGGATAAAAGAGTTACTTTAGCTTAAGGATATTATTAATATTGGAACTTAGAGGCTCTCTAGGGGGTTAAAGGAAGGACAGCCTATAAAGCCATCTTCTAAATTAACCTTATCATAATTAAAACCTTTTAGAGCTAGAAAGTAAAGAATCCTAAAGCAACCAGCTTACTATAACTTGCTTATTAATAGCTTTAATATAAAGCTGTAAGAGTGTATTACTATGGTAAAAGGCCTTAACAATATTAACGTAGATAAGCCTAAGACAACACTAGTTAATACCTTACTTAATAAAGCTGCACTTAATACCTAATCTTATAGACTTCCTATCTAGTTCTAGTATTCTATTTAATTAGTAAGTTAACTATCTGCTTATAAGGTATACCACTAATTAATATATAATTATTTAACTTTTCTATTACGGTAGAGCCTCTATTTTAGTTGCTTAGGGAAGGCGTAGTATTTTATTAGGGACTAGAGCAGTTATAAGCAATAGTGACTTTAAAGATAGCCATTACTATAGCGCCAGCGCTAATCTAAATTAACTATTCGCCTAGGGCAGGAGAAATTATATTAATAGTAGACTTAAGCGGTACTAGATAGGGAGCAACGCTAAACCACTCTTATAAGTATTTTATATTTTTATATTCTACAATTTTTAAATTAGTATTTTTGTTTCCTTTTAGGTTAAGAGAAGAGCTACTTTACTTTAAGAAGTTTTAGTTAAGTATACCAGAGGTTAGAGTTAAGCATTATCTAAATCTTATTTATTCTTTTAAAAAATTGTTAATGTTAATAATATTATTATATAAAAGTCTTAGTAAGGAAAATCTAATTAATTAGACAACTTTAACCAGTGGTTGAAGTTCCTTAACATCTTAAGATTTTATATAACAACTATTTTAATTTACCTTTTTGGTAAATTTATAAGATCTTAATTTTAACTTCCTGTCATCCTATTATTCTATCTTATTTAATTATATACGCTTATTTACCTTTCTTCGCGTTAAAAAGGCATTATTATTACTCTTCTCTTAAATTACCTATTATATATGCGGAATTTTACTATAAAAATGTCTGGAACTATAGAACTCCGCTTAAAAGGAAAGGCGCCACCTTTGCCTCCTATTCCTCTACCTCCTACTATCTGGTTAATGGCCCTTATATACTAAGGAAAGGCGCAGATAATAGAGGTTATCCTTAAAGCTGCCTAAAGCCACCCAGTTAATTAGCGCGTGAATATCTATTATGGTTTAACGTAGGTTATTTTAAACTAGGAGCATAATATAGTTAAGGCTGCAAAAAATGCTATAATTAAGATTGAAAAGGATGGAGAGCTTAAAGGAAACTTAGAAAGTAAAGAGTAGGGAAATACCTTTAGATATTAGGAAGCTTTCTAAAATTACTTATAAGATTAATAAAATCAAGATATTGCGGGATATAGTTAAGAAGGAGTAGGGAAAGGAGCTTTTAAAAAGTCCCTATAAACTCTTCTATACATATTATACACTAAAAAACATTTATATTCTTATTAATTAAGCTAAGAAGAGTGAGACCGCCAGAGAGGATGCGTTAAAGATAGTTAATAATATAATACTAAACTACTTAGAACTCTTAAAGGCCGGGATCTTAAGGACTCTATACCTAACACCCTTAGATTTCCTTAATACTTATAAATTTAAACTAAAAGTTAATAAGGAGCTAGTTAAGAAATAGAGTCTTACCTATTATTTAAGCCAGGGCTATAAGCTTTTAGTGCTAGCCTTAACCGTTAAATCTAAAGGAGAGAAATCTGTACTAGAGCTAGTTACTCTAGAACCTCTATTAGTACCTTTTAAGGAGGTTAAAGGCTTAAACATAAAGATACTATATATTTCGTTTCTATTTAGAGGCAAGGTTCCTAAAGCTAATAGAGAGGTCTCTAAATCTAATAAATCTACGTCTTTAGAGGATGTCTTTATTGCTAGCTTCTTATAAAAACACAAGGCCGGAAAAGCTTTTAAAAAATCTCCTAAAAAGAAGCTAAAAATAGAACCTACGGAACCTTTAGCTTTTAGTAAAGCTAACAGATAAAAGGAAAAGGTAGCTATAATTACTAAAGGTAATAAAAAGGTAATTATTAGGAAACTATAGCCAAAATAAAAAATAAAATGCTTATACCATTCTAAAACGCCAGTTAAATTAATAAAGGCTTTTAATTTAAAGAAAGAACCAAAAGGCGGTGTCTCTTCTGTCTTATAACAGTTTATTATAGCCTAGCAAGGAAATAGGATAGAAGTCCGCGTGTTATACCAGATACATCTTTAGAAAATAGTAGGATTGCTAGGACTAAATACCAGTGCTTCTTCTACAAATTTATATTTGCGAATTTACTTAGTCTCTAAGAACTATAATACTATTAACATTCTCTAAACAGCCAAAAGCTCTTATTTTTAGTTTAAAAGGGATAGTTATCCCAAGCATGCAAATAATAGTCTTAGAATTTACGCTTATTCTACTATACGGCCTAGTAATTATTAAGTAGATTATATAGGGTTAAGGAAACTTATATTAGGCTTAAAGGGGGAAATAGAATAGAACTTACTTGGAATCCACTAGGCCGATTTATTTAAATAGTAGAAAGATACTGGGATTCTAGACATTTTTAAGGAGGAGTTTAATATATACGCGCATTATTTATATAAGACCACTAGAAAGGAAAATAGCGGTATCCTTCGGACTATATGCTATTCTCTACTACAGTAGGTAGTTCGGATAGATCTAGAGCACTACCAGTATATAGTGGCTTTACGCGCCAATGGGGCTACTTATTTTATTATATATCCAAACTACGCGCTCTAGTTCCTTAGTAGCCATCTCCCTAAAAAGCAGAACTTAGAAATTGACCTTCTCCAAGTATATAAAGGAGGGCCAAATTCTAGAGAAAGCTGGCTTCGTTCTTATATCTCCCTAATTAATAAGGGGAGTTAGTTTTATGCAGAGTTCCTACCCAGTATGTATTAGTATATACTAGAATAGGTAGGCTTACTTTAAGAACATAGGGAACCTAATAGTAGAGGGCATATTAAGAATATAGAAACTGCCTAAACTAAAGCTAATACTAAGAAGTTTAAGCTTAACTGGATGCCCATTGCGTTAAGGACTAGTAAAGTACAGTTTATAAAAGCTACTATTATATAAGGAGCCTCTTAAGCAATATTAAGTTGCTTAATTGTTATACTAGACTTAATCGCAATCCTACTAAATACTAAGAGATTGGAGATTCCTGGGCTTAAGAGCTAGTAGGCTATTACATGGATAAATCTAGACGCTTTTCCCCTAGTATTAACTCCTACTAGCAAACCTATTTCTAATACTTCTCCATATAAGTTTCTGGCCTATATACAGCTATAGGCAAAGAGTGCTCTTTTAAATGCTTTAGTTAGGAGACTTTTATAGGACGACTCTTAAGTAAGAAGAGAGCAACAGTTAATCCTAAATCCTTTATTAAATAATAAATATAAAGTATTTTAGGAAAAATATATAACGCATATTGCTAAGGCTATTTATAAGAGCTTTAAAAGAGCTAGAGGAATTTAAGCGGGAGGTGTTTAGGGTAAAGTTTTACTTTTTGGCAAAAGAATAAGGGCGTAAGCGTCCTATAGATAACCTAGAATATCCTAAAGACTTAGTTTCGGATCTAGAATATAAAAACAATCTAGCTGGTATAACTTCTAGCACTCCCCTACTAACCAATTATAGTTCTAAAGGCTATTCTAAAGGCAGGGCTAGGGCTGTTACGCCTTAGGGCGCTAGGACTGCTGCGCTAAACCTTGGTCCTAATATCTTTAATAATAAGGTAGCACCTATGGAAATTAATTAGGAGCTAAAGGATATAAGTAAGCTTAAAGAAGATGGTTTCTAAAATGCTACTTCTAAACATTCGCCGGCATTTATTAATGCTTTAGAGAATACTAATAAGCTAATAGTATTACACCGCCCAACGCCTTTACCAATTTTAAAAAAGGGTACTGCTTTAGAAGAACAGATAATTAATTCCAGTGTTCTCTAACCTCCTATATAGAAGACAATATAAGCAGAAATAGATGCTGCCTGTAAAAAGGTGTCTTTAAAACTCTAGGTTAGTGTCATTAATATATAGGATAATATAAATATAGAGCTTAAGGCAGAAGGTATAGATAATATAGATAAAAACAGAGGTAATAATTAAGGAAGGGGTCTAGGCAGCTTTGGAGGAGTTAAAGGAGTACTAGGTATTTAGTTGTTTTTTTTCTATCCTTAAGCGTTTTTTACCCACTAAATAGGGTCTATAAAGAAACGTTTAGGGATAATATTTTAGGTAGGGGTGGTGTTAAATACTCCTTAGTTATTTTAGTTTATTTCTTATTATATATAGGGGGCTTAGGGTTATATATATTACAGAAGGAACCTAGGCTTTAACCTTATTCTAAAAATAATCCAACTTACCCTCTAGTTATTCTTCTACTGTTATGGACAGCTTAAGTACGATGTTACAACTACTTGGAGAAGAGTCGGCGGAAGCTAGTTAGTTAATACAGGCACGGTCTAGGATGGAACCGGTGGAACTATATAACGAGGAATGGTAACCGAGGTTATATAGTGTGCTATGTATTAAACGCAAGGAACGGGAGGAACTTATATACCTTATATATAACACGTACCTCATGTACAAGAGAGGATTTTATAGGAGTATGGTTGTGTATTTAAAGGACCTTAGTCCCTACCGTAGATAGTTCTCTCCTTATAGTGAATCTTAGAATACAATTAGAGTTAATCTATTGGGTAACCACTCCACTAGTTATATTATATTGTTGATTTATTATTTATACCTATATACCCAGCCTAATAACAGGACCCACTGTAGTTCTTACTATAAGGTTCCATTATATATTTACTACTAAGGTTATAGTATTAAAACACAAGGGAAGTTAAACAATATACCACCTAAAGCACTAGTTATAATGCCATTAACGGCAACAACTACCTTAGGATTAGGAGATACTAGTATGGCAGATATAGACTTATAAGTAGTCACAAGAGGTTAGTTATAGGAAATAGTCGATCGCTTATTAGACAATAATAGAATATTAAAAGAATATATTAATGGAATTAGAGCAGTAAAGGTCAAGTTACCATTAATTAAACGATTCTTAAGAGAAAGGTTAAAACTTAAGGAATTCCTTATATAAATACACTTTAAGGTTATACAGGAAGGAGTAAAGTTAGCAATACCTATAGATTAAGTAGTATACGCAGGATTGTTCTTAATAGGAAGAGCACTAAAATAGTTTAAACCTTACCTTACAGAGATATAAGTAAGCGGTATAACAACTACTAACTAAGATATATAGTATATATTTACTAGTTGGAATAGGTTCGCAGAAAGACTAACGTAGATATTTAGAGACCTAGAAGTAATAACTACAGCAGAACAAAGGCTTTAAAACTTGGTATAACGTTCTTTAGTAATAGAGTACACGATACAGTTTTAAACACTTATAATATAGGTTAAGTAGAATAATAAGGCGCTTATAGCATAGTATAAATAAGGACTTAAGGCTAAAGTCTAGGACGTAATTATTCTAATAGAAGATGCGGAAAGTCTAAAGGACTTAATAGATTAGTTAATAAAGATCAATAATAGGATCTATTAAAGGGAATAAGCTAAGAAAGGGTAAAATAGAGTTCTATAGTTATATAAGGCGCAGAATACGTAACAATAGATATAAAGTTAAAAACTATAAAATGGCGTAGAGCTAATAGACCTAAGTAGTACCAAAGAATTTAAGAGATAAATAAAGAAACTATAGAAACCTAGAGGTTAAGGATTAAGTAATTATAGGACTAAGGAGTAGAGGCCAAACTAGGGATTTTAGCAGTAGAAGATATTTAGGCGGACTCTATAATAAGAACAGTAGTTTAAATTAGGAGCTTATATAAATTATAGAAAACAAGGTTATTTTACTAAAGACTATAGAGGAGGTTAGAGTAACTACGCGGTAAAAGGCACTAGGTTATTAGAGTACAATAATATAAATATAGGAGTATTACATAAAACTAAGGAGTATTTAATTAAACACTTTACGTTTTATTATAATAACGCATACCAAATTCATAAAGACGCTAAGTATGGCGTAAGCTATTAGCTATAAGAGCTAGAGTTAAGAGAACTTAAAGAAACTAAAGAGTTAAATAAAGAATAAAATTAACTCTATAAGCTAGATTAAGATATTAAAGCAATATATAGACAAAGATTAGTAATAATAATAATAGAGTTAGAGTACTTTTTAATTAATAGTAATAAGGAAGAAAAGGAGGCTAACTAGAAGCACTTATACCTTAGTAATATAATAGAAGCAGAGACTAAAACCACTATAAAGCACGGATTAGTAATGGGTATTATAATACCATTAAATATAGAATCCATCGCTTTATAAGATAGAAGGAGCAATATCTAGAGATAATTAAGTAAGTAGATAACTACTAGTACTAGCTTACTACTTATAAAAGGTAAAAGGCTATAGGTCTAAAATTCTTAAGAAGAGATATAAAAAGCTCTAGACTTGTAGGACGTAATAAGAACAGCTTAGGAACCTATAAAGGACAAAAACTAATAGAAAAGAGTAGTAACTTAGTTTAGTAACAAACAAATAAGTATAAGACACAAGTTTAAGAACCATAAGTTTAGGGAACGAGTAAGAACATTAATAGAAAGCCAAGATTTTAAGAAATAAATAAGGACTATAACCATTTTAGGTAAATATAGTGTTCAGCCTAAAGATTAAAAAGTTAATATAGAAATTAAGAAGTAAAATAACTCTAAGGATCTAACTGCAAGATATAGGAAACAAGAAACTATAAATAAGTTTAAATAAAGAATTATTACATAGCAAGAATAAAAGCTAGATAAAAGGTTAGCTATGCTAGGTTGTATAAGGGATAGAGTACCTATATAAAGAGTTACTAATAGACCTAGCGTAGGGACGCCTAGTGCTAAGTAGTTAGGTAAACTAGAATAAGAAGAGGATCTAGATATCCTAATTAGGTTTAAAGAAAAACACACCAAAGAATATTATAATGTAGCAATAACAAGGTACTTTCTTATAGATAAACTATACACACTAAACTAGTTATATAGAAAGTGGTATAGGCAGCGACATAATAATAAATAGGAAGACTTTTATATATAGCTAGATAAAAAAGTTGTTTAAGACTAACCTATTATAGAGAAATGCATAAATTATATTAAAGGAGCGTTAATTATAATATTAAGAAACCTAGAAGAGGGATCTAGGGACTAGAAAGGAAAATAATAAATTTTAATACTCATAGCGGAAATACTAGTAGTTAGGTTAACTAGGTATTAGTTTAAACTTAAGAATAAAGATAAGCTAAGAGTTAACCCAAGTTACCTAGCGTATTATATATTATTATAGATAGCTTATATAGATAATATATATAATATATATAGGGAACTAAAGGATAAGAACTGGAAATACCTAGTAAGTATATATTAGGTACCAGAGAAAAAACGGTTTAAAGATGCTAAGTATATACATAGATAGCACCTAGTAGAAGTATAGAGTTAAAGGGACCTAATACTTTAACTAGAAAGATTCCTTATAGAAGAATACCTAGATAGATAATAGTAGTAGGACTACCTAGAGAACACTTATCCATAGTATATAGAGGAAAAGAAATAAACTAAGTATTAGCTAAAGGTAGATTAAGTATAGACAGGATTTAGTAACTAACAGCTAAGAAAAGAGGAGGCCTATAAAACTAAAGGGAACTAGTGGTAGAGCCTTAAACCCTTAAAGGAGTCTAAAAACAATACCTAAACTTATAAGTTAAGTAGTAAGATTAACAGTTCAAAGTACTAGTAGATAGTAGAGTAATAAGAAACCACATATTACTAATAGTAATAAAAAGGATAGGGGTACTATATAGACAAAAGAAATACCTATATCCACTTATAACAATTTTAGGAGATTAGATAGCCTATAGAGAAGGTATTATTAATTTTAAAACAAGACCTATTTAGTTAACTATTAAAGGGAAATAAGTTAAAATATCTTTTAATATCCTACTATTAGGAAAGAATAAGGCAATACTAGGAATACCTTAGTTATAGAAATATAATCTAAAGATTAATTGGGTTATAGGTTAGGTTAATATTAGAGATACTTAATAATATAAAATATAATAATAAACTAAGTTAGTATAGTACTAAGTTAGAGCAATATATAAAAGGACTAAGTAAGGCTTAAGTTATATATTAAAGAGATACCACAAGTATAGTAAAAAGTTATAGTTACTAGAAAGCAAAAAGCTATTAAAATATATAGTATAGGACTATAAAATAGAGTTAAAACTAGGAATAAGTTTAAGGTTCTTTTTAGTTTATAAGCTTACTAAAACCGAGTTAGTAGCGCTTAAAGAGTTTATCTAAAAAATTTTATAAAAAGGATATATTAGACCATTGCAGTTATTAGCAGGATATCTAGTACTATTTATCCTAAAGAAAAATAGAAAACTTAGGATGTGTATTAACTATAGATAGTTAAACAGCATTACTAAAAAGGATAGGTATCCTTTACCCTTAATTAGCAAAATCCAAGATTGGATAGGCAATGTGAAAATCTTTATAAAAATAGATCTAAGATAGGCATATTATCAGATTAGAATTAAGGAAGGTAATAAATAGAAGGCAGCTCTTAGGTTAAAGGAAGGACTATATAAGCTATTAGTTATACAGTTTAGGCTTATAAATGTACTAGCAATATTCTAAAAATAAATTAATAGCGTGTTAAGAGAACACCTTAATAAGTTTATTATAGTATACCTTAACAATATTATTATCTACTTAGAAAATAAGAAAGTATATAAAGAATATATTAAGTGGGTTTTAAAGAGACTATAGGAGAAACAGATACTAGTAGCAATTAAAAAATATAAGTTCTTTACTAAAAAAACTAATTTTATAGGATTTATTATTAAACTAGGAAAAATTAGTATAGACCTAAAGAAAGTTAAAGCTATAGTAAGTTAGTAAGAACTAGAGAATATTATATAGTTAAGATTATTCCTAGGGTTTTATAACTACTATAGGAGGTTTATTACACAATAGTTAAAAAGTATTAAGCCGTTTACTTAATTAATAAAGAAAGAGGAGCTGTGGGTATAGGCTAATAAGTAAAAGAAGTTATTTAAGGAACTTAAGGAGTTGTTTACCTAGGAACTAATCCTTAAGATTTACCAACTAAAGTTAGAAATAGTTGTTAAGATAGATATATTAAACTTCGCACTAGGAGCATATTTACTATAAAAGTACTAGAACGCATAGTATCTAGTAGCATATTATAGTTAAAAGATAATACCACTAGAACTAAACTATAACATCTATAATAAGGAGTTATTAGGTATAGTTATAGTATTAAAGGAATAGAGAGTATTCTTACAAGGTATAAAGGAACTATTTATGGTTAAGACGGACTATAAAAACTTTATAGGATTCCTAATAACAAAGGAACTTAACTAAAGATAGGTTAGATAGGCGGAAATACTTATAGAATACTATTTTGAAATTTAGTATACTAAGGGTATAGATAATACACGAGTAGATGCTTTAAGTAGAAAAGCTAAACTATAGAATAATAAAAAACTATTAGGGGCTATATTATAGAAAGACAAAGATGGATTAATTAGGTATAATTATCCTAAAATAATAGCAATATAAGAAAGCCAGATCCATAAATTACTAAAGAGTAATTAAATATAAAAGATCTAAGAAGTATAGGTAGACAATCTAGATATAGAATAGTATAAAAATAGAGAAGCAATCTATATTCTAAGGTCTATTATAAAAGAGTTTATTAAGTTATTCTATAAGGGACTAACTTAAGAATATAATAAAGCTATAGGCTTAGTATTAAGACTTTAAAAGGAGTATATTATTTAAGGAATCTAGAGACTAGTAAGATAAGTTATAAAAAAATATCTAGATTGCTAAAGAAATAAACTAATAAGGTATAAGCTATACGGAGAGCTATAACCTATTAAAACACTAGAGAGACCATAGGAGGTTATATTATAGGACTTTATAGTAAAGTTGCTAAAGTTAAGAGATTCTATTACAGGACAAGATTATAACACAATTTTAGTAATAGTAGATAAGCTAATAAAGTGGGGATACTTTATAGTATGCATAAAAAAGATATTAGTAGAAGATATCGCTAGAATCTATATTAAAGAAGTATTTATAAGATATAAAGTACTAGGTAAAATTATATTAGATAAAGATCTAAGATTTATAGCAGCCTTCTAAAAAGTATTCTTGGCTAAATAAGGGGTTTAAGTGGTAACCTTAACAGTATATTATCCGCAGACGAACGGACAAACGGAAAGGTTAAACTAGACACTAGAATAGTATCTAAGGCACTATATTAATTATGTATAAAATAATTAGGTATTGTTATTACTAGTTATACAATTTGCATATAACGCAACACTATAAGAAGGAATAGGGACATTACCGTTTAAGGTAAATTATGGATATAAGCTAAGGTTATTGTTATCGCTATATTAAGTAAAGAAAACGAATAGCATAGCTAAGCAAAGAATAGAGACTTTAATAAATCTTTATATAGACCTTAAGAAAACAGCGAAACTAGTACAAGAGTGAATAAAAAGGTACTATAATGCTAAGAGATCTAAGGGACCAGATCTTAAGGAGGGAGATAAAGTATAGCTACTATACAAAAATTTTAAGAGTTAATAACTAAGTAAAAGGTTGGACTATGTTAGACTAGGACCTTTTAAAATCACATAAAGAATTTTATTGGTTATATATAAACTAAACCTACCAGCCAAAATAAGAATCTACCCTATATAGCATATTATAATACTAGAGCTAGTATACGGGAACGTTAAACTACTAGTTTATAAGGCAGACATATATAGAGGATAAGAAAAAGACAAATAGCAAGTTTTAAAGATTATTAGTTATAAGGACGTTGACGATAAAACATAGTACAAAGTAAAGTGGATAGGCTATAGTGAGACTACCTAAAAACCACTAAGTAACCTAGAGAACACTATAGGAAAGGTATAGGAGTATTAAAAGAAAGTAGGTTAGGGAGCATTAAAAAAGAATTACTAAAGGACGAGTTACCTAAGGGGGACCTAGGAAGAGTAACTACCACATTACTTAGAGTTATTTCCTTCTTTGGAAACTCTACTCTTTTATTACCTAACTTAGCAAGGCCCTGCTTAACTAGTTTCTACTCCTTAGAATAAACCTTCTTACAACCCTTCTTAAGACGGAGTAACTAAGCGGACGCTATAATCTAAGTATCTAGGGCTTTCTGCTCTATGTTCTAAGAACGCTTAAGCTTAGCCAAGGCCTACGTTAGGTTACTATTAAGCTTTGTAATAGTAGATTAAATATAAAACCCTATAACAAGTTACTTAGGGAACTTAAAGACTGTTAAGAGTTATAGGACGCGTATACTTAGCGTCAGAAGTAGAGCGAACATCACACAACAATTAAATGTTTGCTTTAGTGCACTCTAAGTAAAAGGAGGGTTGCTAAGATAAAGGACTTGCTAACGTAATACAAACTAACCCCTCTTTTACATAACAAGAATATAGAGATAGCATAATCTTATTAAGGGACAGAATAGCAGCAATAGTGCGAGCATAACGTTGCGCGTGTAAAGAAGAAGAGGCTTTAGGTATAATAAGTAAAGATATTAACTAAATTAATTAGATAGATATTACACCTCTAGTGGACGACTTAGAGATGTTAGGAATCTTTAAGGACAAAGATAAAGAGAATAGAGATAGTATTACGGACAGCTTAAGTACAATATTATAACTACTTAGAGAAGAGTTGGCGGAAGCTAGTTGGTTAATATAGGTATAGTCTAGAATGGAACCGGTGGAACCATATAACGAGGAATAGTAACTAAGGTCACGTGGTATGCTACGTATTAAACGCAAGGAATAGAAGGAACTTATATACCTTATATATAACACGTACCTTACGTACAAGAGAGGATTTTATAGGAGTACGGTTATGTATTTAAAGGACCTTAGTCTCTACCGTAGATAGTTCTCTCCTTGTAGTAAATCTTAGAATATAATTAGAGTTAATCTATTGGGCAACTACTCTACCAGTTATTTTATATTGTTGACTTATTGTTTATACCTATATACCTAGCCTAATAATAGGACCCACCGTAGTTCTTGCTATAAGGTGCCGTTACATCTACCTCTCTAGTATAACTTATCTAGTCCTATTCTCTTTATAATACTTAATTAAATATTATCTTTTAGTATTAGGCTTTGCCCTTCTACACTAGCTCCCTATTATTTACTACTATAATTTAATTAGTATTTATATATTACCTTCTTTTTTAAAAAGCGGCTAGATCTAATTAACCTATAGCTTTACCTATAAGCTTATTAAAACATCAGATACTTAGTTTAACTTTAATAATATTCTTAACAAGATTCTTAAATCCACTTCTCTTCCTTAGCTTCCACTATAGCTTCTACCACTTCCTCTACTACCTCTATAGTGGCCTCTGTAATAGCCTCCGTAACTATTATCCTCTACGCCGGCGTTGTCCGGCCGCTTATCTTGCCCCTTATACTCTTACTAAGTAGCCAGCTATAGAGACGTATGGGATATTCCTTTTTAGATACAGTTATTTGTAAAAGATCGTTTAATCGCTTAAGCTTACCAACAGCCGGCATTTGTACTAGTCAAAACAATATACCCCCTATAGCCCTACTAATATAGCTTTATATTTTATAAATAGAGGCCTATTTTATAGCTCTATTCTAGGACTATAAAATCAGCCCTTATTTATATAACTTAGGGCTATTTTAGCAGAGTTATAAGGGGTGCTTATTTTGGAGATATAGGGGTTGGATTAGTTAGCGTAGACCCTCAATTTAGTCGTTATAAAGCACCCTATATAATTCCACCAATATTAGTTCAATTTATCTATATAAGAGCTTATTTTATAGCCCTAGGATAGGGCTATAAAATAAACCTCTATTTATAAAATATAAAGCTACATTAGTTGGGCTATAGGGGCGTATTGTTTTGACGGGTGCAAATACCGGCTGTTGGTGAGCTTAAGCGATTAAACGATCTTTTGCAAATGACTGTAAGGAGAATCTTAAACGCGGCGGGCCTGCCGGCGGGCTTAGGTATATTATATTATATTAACACTAGCGTTTTACTATTAATTATGCTTCTAGAGCCACTACTACTACCACTACTACCACTACCACTCCTCTCTCTAACCCTGCGCCAACTCCTACTACTGCTACTGCTAGCCTCCCGTCCCTTATATAATATTAACTTAACTTAATAAATGCTACTACTATTAATGCTGCCGCTAGATAGTTTAGTTATTAGAGCTAGGCTTTATAGAATAGCCTAGAGTCTTGCCATCTTAAGGGGCTCACGCCTGTATAATAAATGGTCTATACAGCGAGCTAGCCCTAGCGGCTTATGCCTAGTATACTGCGCAGGAGTTAGTATGTAGAATATATTATTCGGCTTTTATACTAATAGAAGTCTTAGGTACGCGCGTAGTAAGTACCGCTTAGCTAACTAAGTGTACGCCTTACCCGCATGGGCTCCTAAGCCTTACCTAAGTTATACTAGCCGTAGAAAAGGTAGGACAGGTAGAGCAGTAGGTAGTAAGATAGGTAGGAAGAAGGGTAGAAGCAGTAAAAGGGGTGGAGCCTCTAGTATTGTTACTGCTGCCATATAGATATCTTAAATTTAGAGCTATGCCCACCTACCACCACTTTAACGTTTTTGCATAATATAGTAATATAATAGTTTATATTCTCCGTAAAGAACTCTATAAGTATAGTTATTTAGACGGATATTCTAGACCTAATAGCGGAGCCACTTGTATATAACGTCGTTACCTATAATATACTATATAGCCCTTATAGTACCTATAATACCTCCACGCCCTATATATATAATAGAAAGTATAGGTTCTAGATCACTTATACCTTTTAAGAGGAAATTATAGTTAGAAATAATAATAAGCCGCTATATAAGCGCCTATAGGATAGCCCTACCTTTATATAGCCTAGCTAGAGCTATATATATAGTAGTAGAGATATAGCGCCTTATAACGCGTATATTAACGTAGAGCCCTATATAGGATATTACGCCATAAAGTACGCGTTTAAGTATATATATAAAGGCCCTAATTACGCTACTATAACCCTAGAAGCCTAGGCGGCCGGGGCTGGGCTATAGTACCCTATAGATAAAATTAAGGAGTATATAGACGCCCTATATATTACCACGTATAAGGCTCTATATAGGATTTATAAGTACCATATATATAGCCGCTCTATTCCTATATAGCAGCTTATAATCCATCTAGAAAGCTAGTAGTTTATTATAATCTAGCCTAATTAGGCCTTAGAGGAGCGTCTTATCCAGAATACTATATATATAACTAGATTAATATCTTTTATAATTACTAGCTATAAGCTAGGCTCTATAATTACTAGTATATATATATAAGAGAGCCTACGCTTCTAAAACTTAATAGTCTAGTAAATTATAGTAGTATTACCTAGAATATGAGACTTTAAAATCTTATACTATAGTTACTTTAGCTTAATCTAGAAGATATAATCTACTAGATCTAGGTAGTCCCTTATACTCTAGCTTACTTTTAGCTCCGCTTAGATTTCCTACTAGTGTAGGTTATATATAAAGGTAATAAAATAGTTAGGGGAGCTATAATACCGCGTAAGTACTATAGCGTTAAGATAGGTATTATATATCTAGTATAGAGAGCTTATATAAGATATAGCGAAGAGTAGTAGATAGCGAGGAATACCAAAAGGAAGTAGTGTAATAGATATATAATAAGAATAGATGTTACGGCGCTAGTGGAAAACGGTGGATTATAGTAGACGTTATGGTAGACGCCGAGTCACGTAAGTCCACGTGACTAGAGGACCGCATAAAACTTCGCACGGCGCTACTATTCTTCTCCCTTCCTTTCTCTAGCTTTGGATCCTCGTTTATAGACTACC
>Ga0307507_10000668_pt1 | contig 74445 bp, 17 predicted proteins | sample 7_EM_MG_FD_207223 | JGI IMG/M metagenome (GOLD analysis project Ga0307507, IMG submission 207223) | Populus trichocarpa ectomycorrhiza microbial communities from riparian zone in the Pacific Northwest, United States - 7_EM | ecosystem: Host-associated > Plants > Roots > Unclassified | place... | reverse complement strand
GAGCTTCGTGTAGAGCTTCGTGTAGAGCTTCGTGTAGAGCTTCGTGTAGAGCTTCGTGTAGAGCTTCGTGTAGAGCTTCGTGTAGAGCTTTGTGTAGAGCCTCGTGCAGAGCCTTGTGCAGAGCCTCCAAGTAATAAAACTATATAAGATTGTATAAGATTATATTAGATAATATATAATAGTTAAATATATAAGTTAGCATATAACTTTACCTTAATTGCATATCAAGAAATATATAGTTACCTTTTAAAGTTGCTAAGTAGGTTAATTGCGTGTTAAGAAATATATAGTTAGCTTTTAAAGTTGTCAAGTTAGGGAACGTTTGGTTGCAATCTGGAGGCCTCAGATTCAGTTCAGAATAGAGTTGATCTGGAGCTCCAATCTGATTCTAAGGCGAACGTTCGGTTAAACTTCAGTTCAACTTAACTTCAGCCACAAATTTTTGATGTTCCTCTAACCGCCTAAAAAACACGCTAAAACTAGGCGCGCTTTACCATATATAGAATCTAAACTGAGGTCTTGGCGTCAGTTCAAATAAGGAGCTCAAAGCTCCTCAGTTGAACTCTAGATCAATCTGAAGGCTTCAGATTGCACACGTCCGTGCAACCCATAGAGCCACAGACGCGTGTCAAATCGGGAAGGAACGCGTTCTTTCTGCCGGACTTTCAGTTCAGATTCAAAAGCGTCAGATTGCAACCGAACGACCCCTTAGTTAATTGCATGTCAAGTTAGTCGAATTGCGTGTTAAGTTAGTTAATTGCATGTCAAGTTGGTCGAATTGCGTGTCAAGTTGGTTAATTGCATGTCAAGTTGGTTGAATTGCGTGTTAAGTTGGTTAATTGCGTGTCAAGTTGGTTGAATTGCGTGTCAAGTTGGTTAATTGCATGTCAAGTTGGTCGAATTGCGTGTCAAGTTGGTCAATTGCGTGTCAAGTTGGTTAATTGCGTGTCGAGTTGGTCAAATTGCATGTCAATTACGCGAAACGCGAAAATCAAAGTCTACTTGAATCTCATCCTGCGAATATTTTCCCGATGTAATACTAGCGCGTCTATAGGCTTATTACGGCAGTAGTAGTTCTTAAAGGGAAGCGGTAAATGGATACCCCCTAATTGATACGCGGACACCCCCAAATTGATATACAGACGCCCCCCACTGATTAAGTTTAGTTCCTTTCTAATCAAGTTAGAATATCACGTAAATTTAAGTTGTTTGCATCTGCATTAGTGCGCGACCGCGACCGCGCCTGCGCCCACGCGTATATACCCGTTATTCTGTTCAAATACTGATGGCTCGCAACGAGTCGATGTATTAACGCTAATAGAGCCAGCCGGGCGGCGGCGCTTAACAGTTAGAGGCTGGGATGGGGTAATGTTTTGGGTATAGGCGCGCGACGGGCGCGGGGACGGGCCAGGGCGCGGGCGTACGCGCAGGCGCAGGCGCAATCACGGGCGTGCTCGCAGAGGCAGTTCGTAGATATTAAGCAGAGGTAGCAGCACCTAAATAAGTTCACGTGGCGCTTTATAGGGTACTACGCAATTAAGGTGTTGCAGTTATAAAAGTTATATTTTAATAATTTGATTTTCGCGATGCAGATATAAATAACTTAAATTTATATAATATTTTAATTTAATTAGAAAGGAACTAAACTTAATTAGTGGTAGGTGTCTGGATTAATTGGGGGGCGTCCGCATATTAATTAATAATAATAATTATTCATTGCTTAACGTCCGATTCGGATCCCTATTGGGCCCACGCGGACTACTCCTTATATATACTTGAGAAAACCCCGTTATCCATCTCCCCGCCTTTTGGGACTCGCCTACTTAGCGCCTACGAGTCACCTGTTGTGAAGGCTTAGTCAAAAGAACAGAATCTATTGGTAGCCAGTGAACGAGAATTCCAAGACGAGGACTGGAAGGTCGAGGAAAGGACACGTCTATATACATGCCAAGGCTCTAAGCGAGGAGCCCCTGACTAGGGTCTGTAACAGTGCCGTAACACCTGTGGTGCTCTTCTACCTTACTTTTTGACCTCCTTGGGAACTACTGCTGCCGTAACAAGCCTACGGACGCACTAGTATTATAAACTTTACTCTACTACTGTAGAGTTAATAGGGGGCGCCTATTGCCCGCATATTAATTAGGGGTTTCTATTTACCGCTTCCCTTCTTAAAATTTTTTAAAAAAAATTGAGGTAGTAAAGTACTATAGATAACTTATAGGCGCTAAGTAGGCAAGTTCTAAAAGGTAGGGAGATAGATTATAGAGTTTTCTTAAATAGAGTTTTCTTCTTATATATATAAGGAGTAGTCTAATACCTTTCACCATACATGCAACCTTACTAAAAGGTAGCGCCACACTTCAAAACTTACGCATACCCATCTTACCATTAAAAACAATCGATTTTCCGACTTTCAAGACCCAATTACTCCTGCCTAGCGAGCTAGAGGTGGATTTATTTGTCGTTTTACCCCCTTTCCCCCAACAGAAAATTCTTCTTAGGGTGGTCCTAGCTTATAAGCGAGGCACGGATAGGAACACTAAAACTACTACTACTACCACTACCACCAATACCAAGTCTTTTTTAGCTAGTTTTTCTACTACCTTTAACCTAATCTCCCTAGAAATCTTCTAGTAGGATTAGTAAGGAGAAAGGGCGAAAAAGGATAGTAAAAACTAGCAAGGCTTTTTACCTAGTTTTTTACCTCTGGGACTAGGAGATAAGAGACCTAAGGAGGTTATTATCTACTGTAAAAACTAGGAAACTCCCTCTACAAAATGCCAAGGTCTGGTAGGCCTAAAAAGAACCCCCCTATAGAGACAAGTGACGACGAGTCTCCTATAGAAAGAAATGATAATAAGTTCTTATTCTCCTCTTCTTTCCTTTCTCCTCCTAGCCTGTCTAAGAAGAGAGAACATCCTTAAACTTCTCCGGAAAAAGAAAATCAAAAACCTGCAAAAAAGACAACAAAACTAGTAACTACTACTACGGATAGTATACCTAGTATACCTCTTCCTCCCCTTTCTCTAGAACAATACCTACAGAAAGCTCTAGAAAGCCTAACCCTAGCCTATAAAGGACTAGAAGAAAAAGAAAAAGAAAGAAAAGAGCAAGTTAAACAGCTAGAGGACTGTATACGGAGTATTTTAGCAGGAGAAAATCCCTTTATACAAGGAAAAGAAAAGGCAAATAATGTCCTAAAAGGACTAGTAGAAGAAGTAAGGGCTCTCCGTAAGGAGGTAGCCCCTACTAAGGAAACTTACGCAGAAAGACCAAAGAGGGGCCTCCTTTCTTCGTCCACTCCACCCTCTTTACCATTACCATCTCCTACATCCTCCCCTTTTAGTAGGAGTTCCACTTCTACTAGAAGTAAGAAAAAGCAGATATAAGAAAGGAAGCTAGTCCTAATTACAATCGAAAAGGACCAACCTTTAGATACCTTCTCTATACGAAACAAAGTCAATTAACTATTTGTATCAAAGCTGCAAGTAGAAAAGCCAGTACTAGCGTCTATAGCTAGAACTAAAGGAAAACAAAATATTCTCCTTACGACTACAGAAGAGTATAATTCAGATTTCCTAATCAAGTATAAGGATATCTGGTATAACTGCTTTACCTTTTAAAGAGAGCAAAAACTGGAACCATGGGTTCAAGTTATAGCCCATGGTGTTCCTACTCTACCTTTTCTAGGAGAAGGAGGCTCTAGGCTTCTAAAAGAAGAAATTAAGACCTTTAATCCTATAAAGATACAAGGACTACCTAGATGGATCTTATTTAGTATAAAAAGACACAATCCACAAACCAGATTTGGCTCTATAGTTTTCACTATAGAGAACAAAGAAAAAAGACAAGAAATTCTCAAGCAAAAAGAAATTTCAATTGCGGGTATAGCTACCAAGGTAGTAAAATACCTAGATGTCTCTCCTACTACGCAGTGTACTAGCTGTCAAAAATTTGGCTATATAGGAGACAGATGCTCTACTAGAGCCTGTAGATATTGTGCGGCTGCATATTTATCTAAAGACCACTCCTGTTCTACCTGTACAATAATAGGCAAGCCTTGTCAACATACTACCCCTCTTTGCATCAATTGTAAAGGAAATCACTTTGCTAATAGTAAAGACTGTAAGATACTTAAAGCAGCTAAACTAGTACCTAGTACTAGCTTAAAAGGTATGGAAGAATAAACAAAGCATAGAATTCTAGAAGGAGGCAACTTCTACTAGGCTCTTAAAAAGATATTAGAGAGCAAAAGGACAGGGACAGGTGTTAGGATTTCTTTTTTCTATCGTTTTCTCATTCCCTAGTAGTTGTAGTAACTTAGCATTTTACTAAGGAGCTGTAATCCCCTAAGGGGTTTATAAACTACTAGGATATAGCTACTAGTACATGTTAAGCTACCTAGAAAGGATTTATGTATATAGAACTATAGCGCTATAGCCTAGAGGCTGTATGCGCAGTATTGTATATAGTACAATATAACGGACATAAAAAAATAAAATAAAACAAAATAAAATATAAAAGAGTAGTCTATATAGGCCTAATAGAGGTCCAAATTAGACGTTAAGCAATAAATAATAATATATTTAAAATAGTATCCTAATATAATAAAGGCACTACTAATTATATGCCCCCTAAATACTATACGGACACCTCCTAACTAATATGCGTATACCTCCTACCTTATTTAGTTTAGACGCTTCCTTACTAAGTTAAAACATTATATGCGTTTGACTTGTTTTCGCCTATATCGCGAAAATTAAAGTGCGCGCTATGTAAGTTTTATAACTATAATATTATAATTAAGTCCTAATTTTAGTTATAGAATAAATAATAGAGTCTAAATTTGGATCGCGCCTAAGTCGATTAATTAGATTACGTAGTGAATTATAAGGCGTCGCGTAAACTAATTTAGGTACTACTACCTCTACTTTATGCCCATACCTACGCCTACGCTCCTATATGCCTGCGCCTACGCCTAATAGGACCTAAATTAATATCTCTACTTTGCCTATAATTATAGAGCGTCGTGGCGGTCAACTAATTAACTCTATAACTAGCTCTATGTAATGGGACTAGCCCAGTTACAGTAGGAATGTCTTGGTGAAATACTTGATAGATGACTGTATGCAACTGTCTGCAACTATCTACAACTATCTGCAACTGTCCATAATTATCCACTATAATCTACCGTTTTCTACCAAATTCTACTAACTTAATTAAATTCCACTAAATTCCACCAATATAATGGAATTTGGTTGAAACCTGTTAAAATCCGCGTGGGCTTATACCTACGCGTCTGCTACTAAGACCCTAAATATTTAGTTATACGTTTCCTATATTCCTTTCTCTTCTTTATGTAATATCTTATACTCTGCAAGAGCTATATACCCTTAAATTAGATAGAATTTATATTTATTCCTTTAAATCTTCCCTAAAGCCTCTTCGCGCCCTTATATTATGTTGCGTTAAAATAACTACTATTAAAATGGCAAACAAACCCAAACCCCTTTTAATAACCATGAGTATTATAACCCTAGTTAGGGAATAGTTAACTATAATATAACAGGCCTTTATAGACGCCTTAGCTTAGCAGTAGGCTGCACTAGAAGCCTAGTACTAGTAATTAATAGAAGTACTTTGCGAAGAACTCCGTAATATTAAGGCATTTACGTTATAGACCCCAATAGCAATACCTATAAATAAGATTAAAATAACGGTACCTAAACCTAATATGTTAAATGCGAATACTAAACTAGTAATAGTAGCTTAACCTATACCTATAGCGAACCTAGTACCTATTATAAAATCTAAAAAGCTCCCTAATCCTCTAATGTTTAATAGAAACCGAAATAACCTATATCCCTTTATAACTAAGCTTTGTCTTAAACTCTTAATAAACTATAATTGATACCCTACTAAGGTTAGTAAGGTTAGCTATAGAATGTCTTATTTAAGTAAGGACGCTGCATGAACTATAGATCTATTCTTTTATAATAGCACTTTTATTAATTTTAAAACCTTTATCTCTCTGCTAAAATAAATATATAATAACGCCAGCTGTAAATATATAGCTATTACCAAACTTAAAAACCTATAATAATGGAATTAAGACTTTACCAGCTTCTTTTTGGAATTTTTAGGTTTTATTGGCGAGCTAGATTGGAATAAAGCCGGTAGAGTTGCTGCTCTTTAATAAGCTATTTTAGATAAAATCAGAGCCTAGTTAGTAGGTAGAGAACTGCTAAAGAACCTATCCAAATTTGCTATAATATATTAACGAATTAATAAGGACCTTTAATATAATAAATAAACTTATTTTCTAAAGCTAACTATACCTTGTGTTTAAAATTCTACAAAACCGGTATATACCCTAAAGCGCGATTTGTCTCCAAAACCTAAAGGCCCTATATATAACCCTATGGACCTTAATGCCGCTCAATCCTATATACCTTTGGTAACCAACAAATGAAGAACTTAAGCTATAAATAGAGAATGCTTTAGATAAGGTAAAAAAGGACATATTTAAAAGCATTGCCGAACTTACCCTTTTAAAAAAGTCCGCCGTAGTTCCTCCCGTTCCTTAAGTTATACCTAATCCTTAAGTTATACTTATTCCTTAAATCGTACTTACCCTATAAATTATACTTAGATGCCATAAAGTACCTTACCTTTAATTAACTCGGAAAACAAATTATCTTAAGGCTAAGTCGCGCCTTAGGATAAAAAGTGGAAGAGTATAAGTGTCTAGGCTCTTCTAGCGCTAATATATAATATAACTCCCTTAATATACTTAGAAAATAGAAGAAAGTATAAATTCTAATAGATAGCGGAGCCACTAGTATAGGCTTTATTAACACGAATTATATAAAAACTTAATGCCTAAATTTAAAGAAACTTAACAAGCCCTAAGGCCTATAAGGCTTTAATGGTAAACCCTTAATATATAGCGAAATAACGTACTACGCCCTAGTAAAAATGTAGATAGGTAAATACCTTAAATATATTTCCCTATTTATAATACCCTTAAAGTAATATAAAGTTATACTTAGATATGGATAGCTAAAACAACATAACCCCTTAATTAGCTGGGTTAAAGAAATACTAAAGTTCCGTATAACCTACTGCTAAAGTTATTACTTAAAAAACTATTTGCCCTACAAATATGTATATAACTACTTAAATTTAATACGATATAAATTACCCTTGCTATAAACCTTAAGCTAATATAATAAATCTACAACTGCTAATTATGGCAAAGAATGTAAAGATGTTATATTAAAACCTCTTAAAATTTATATAATATAGGCCGCGCCTTTTATCTTATTAGTAAAAAGATAAGATTATAAAATCTTTACTATAACTATAAAAGATATTAAGAAAGCACTAGAACCGAAATAGTATTTTAATCCTTAACCTTTTATACCTAAAGAGTACTATAACCTAATTAATAAGTTTAAAAAATGATTTATAAACTAACTAGCCCCGCACTAAGAGAAGTATAATTTTAAAATAGAACTTAAGCCTAGTATAATACTAAAGTTTGGTCCGCTATATAGTATATTATAAGAAGAACTGCTTGTAATATAATAATACCTTAACAAATATCTAGAAAAAGAATTTATTCGTCTTAGTTAATCCCTATTTGCCTTACCTATACTATTTATTAAAAAGCTAGGAGGAGGCTTAAAATTCTATATTAATTATTAAGCCTTAAATATAATTATAATTTAAAACTAATATCCAATTCCCCTAATTTAAGAGACGCTTAACTATTTAGTGAAGGTATGGTACTTTACGAAGCTTAATATAATTACTACCTTTAATAAAATCTGTATATATAAAGGAGATAAGAAGTATATAGCTTTTTATATATAATAGGGACTCTTTAAATACCTAATAATGCTATTTGGCATAAAAAATGGTCCTAGTATATTTTAGCAATATATTAATAATACACTTCGTGAATTCCTTAATGTATTTATTACCGTGTATATTAATAATATCTTAATTTACTTATCCTTGCTTTCTAAATATTGGAAATATATTATAATGGTCCTTAAACGCTTATAAGATATAGGGTTATAATATAATATTAAGAAATGCAAGTTCTACGCGTCCGAGGTTATATACTTAGGCTTAATTATATCCTATAATGGAATTAAAATAGACCTTAAGAAAGTTGCTGTAATTATAAACTAGGAAAGCCCTAATAATATATAAATATTTAAGGATTTCTAGAATTCGCAAATTTCTATTAACAATTTATTAACTACTTTTTAGAAATTGCTTAGCTGTTGGTAAACCTAATAAGGAAGAATATAAAATTTAAATGGACCGCTAGATGTAAATAAGCTTTTAATAACTTAAAATATCGCTTTATAACTGCTCTAATTCTTACCTACTTTAACCTTAACCTTAAATATATTGTTAAAACGGACTCGTTAGATTATGCGCTAGAGGGAGTGCTGTTATAATATAATAAGAACGGCGAGCTATACCTAGTAGCCTTTCCCTCCCAGAAACTTGCCTCTGCTAAATTAAACTATAAAATATATAATAAGGAACTACTTGCGATTATTAGATGCTTTAAATAATAGCGTCCTAGGCTTAAAGGATTATTGTTCCTAATACGTATATTAATGGACTATAAGAACCTGTAGTACTTTATAACTATAAAACAATTAATATAGTGCTAAATTTGTTAGGCTGAATACCTCTTATAATTTAACTTTAAGATTATATATTAACTAGGTAAACTTAATTAGAAGCCTAATATATTAATATAATGGCCGTCAAAAACGGACTCTGCACCTATATGTGGTGACGGCTACGAACCTGGGTCTTTAAAGTTCAGACTCAGAGCCAACGCAGAGACGTCGCACAGCGTGCGATACGACTTCGTGGTAGTAGTTGCGAGCGTTATAGGCGGTAGTAAAAAGTTTTTACATGGGATGGTGAGATCTCAAAAACCACTACTAATAGTACCCCTTTACGATAACAGCTACTTCTACACTGCTCTATTAGGGCACCTGTACAATCCAACATAGATGCGCAGTATTCGATAACATCCCCCAACCCCCAATTAAAAGCATCAACGACCTCACATCGACGAACGGCGACTGCGAACGAATAAGCAAATATACGGCCCCTCCTAACCCCCAGGGCGATCGCCCGCAGAGCATACGGTTACTCGCCGTCAACTACCAAATACCTAGCAGCCTAGATTGCAACCCACGGTTCTCCTTATCTCCTTTCAAGGAGTGGTGACCCTTGGAAAGGGCCTAGCTGGGGCCTAGGTATAAAAGATACCCAAAACACAACACAATATATCCCGCTGTTAGTATTATGGTAGTTAAGACAGATAAATCCCCCTTACGCCTTCAATGGCTCTAGGGGGGGGGAGGTATGGCGTATATAGTAATAGTCTACAGGAGATAGCACACAGGGTATAGTTAAGATATGGAACATAAAGCACATAGCACACATAGCGAGGCCTAGCTAGGACGTAGTAAACCCTAGCTTTAGATAAGCTAGAGAAGGAAGCAGTGGTTCCCATAGAGTTCAAACATTTAAGGAGGACAGGACGTAGCTGTAGGCCCATAGGGCCGCTGCTATGGACAAACATGGCAAATCAGGGGTTTTTTATCCTACTGAGGTGGCTCATAGGGTTTTTCCGTCCCCTACACAGCAGGGTTTTCTTCCTGTCAATTTACAAGTTTTCCCCCCTACGACGGCAAGTGTCTGCGTGGGCCTAGATAGGATCCGTATTAGACGTTAATCAAAGATCATACTACTATTAATATAATAATTATAGGACCTACCTGCGAACGCTTTAGATAAATAAATTATAAATAAATTATAGATCTTACTGTCCCCTAAATGCTTTAAAAAACTATATCCTATATTCCTAGATATGGAACTTAAAAGAAATAAATTAGAAGTTAATAAATGGGAAATAGAAATTAATGAACTAATAAAATACAAATATAAGAATAATATATAAATAATAGATGTAATAAAAGCAATTTAAATAGGAAAACGACAGTATAAGGATATTATACTTGCTAAATGCGAAATTTAAAACAATTAATTATACTATTAATAGAAGATAGTAGTTCTAAATTCCAAACCTTTGCAATTTAAGATACTTAAATTTGTATATAACTCCCCTATAGTAGGGCATTCTGGCTATATAAAGACTTATAAGATCGTTTAACAAGTATATTACTAGCCTATAATGCACGACTATATATAAAAATATGTTTAAGTATATAGGATGTGCGTGCGTAAAAAGACCTTTTATATAAAGAAGTAAGGAGTACTTTAACTGCTACTAATCTTAATGCAAAGATGGCGTAATATCTTAATTAACTTTATAGTTAACTTGCCTAGTAATAACGGGTTTACAAATATTATAATAGTAGTTAACTATCTTATAAAAATGCGATATATAATTCCTATAGACTTAATTAATACAATATTAGTAGCTAAATATTTTATTAAGTACGTCTTTAAGCTATACGGACTTCCTAATATAATAATATCCGACCATAAAAGCTAGTTCGTTTTAGACTTCTAGTAAGCTCTATATAAACAATTAAGTATTTAAACATAACTCTTAACTGTATTTTATCTAAAAATAGATAGTTAAACTAAAATTGTAAATGCGATTATAGAATAATACTTATAAATATACTGCTTCTACCTATAAGATAACTGGGAAAAATGGCTATCTTTAGCTAAGTTTACTGTAAATAATATAATAAATATATTAATAGGCGTGACACTGTTCTATGCAACCTATAGATAAGACCCTTAACTTAGATTTAAACTATAACCTAAAATTAACATAATAGGACCCATAATTAAACGGATCTAGTTAATTAACACATATAATTTTACTAATTAAATAAAGTAGTTAACGGAACTATTACAAAGTAAATTAATATACGCTTAAATGTTATAGGAATGGCATATAAATAAAGGATAAGTTCCTATATAGGACTTTAAGGAAGGTAATATAGCTTACCTAAATACACAAAACCTAAAGACTTAACGGCCCTTAAAGAAACTTAATTAAAAGTTCACGGGCCTATACCAAATTAAGAAGAAATTAAGCCTATATACCTATAAACTTAAACTACTAACTAAGATAAAAATATACCTAATGTTTTATATAAGCTTGCTATAACCTTTAAGAGATAATCCTATAACTCGCAAAATGCTACCGCTACCTCCCGTAATTGTTAATAATGGTAACGGTTTCTACTTTATTAACTTAATTAATAATATATAACAAAAAACATAATCTAAACAATCTAAACTTTTTATTAAGTGGGAAGGATATAAAATATAAACCTAGGAAACCTACAAACAGATTAAGGCTGACGCACCTTCCCTAGTAAAAGAATTCCATAAAGACTATCCTTTACGGCCTACTTTAGCTAAATGGATATAATATAAAGGCAAATAACTACTACTTAACACGAAGACATAAAACACAATAGTAGGACTCTTAAAATTGAAAAGAACTTAAAATACGTTATAACGCTTGTAACGCGATAAGTTATAAATTCTTAACCAAATTAAATTGTTTTGGACCTTTGGCTAAAAGGGGGGTTACTATAATGGGACTAGCCCAGTCACAGTAGGAATATCTTGGTGAAATACTTGACAGATAACTGTATGCAACTGTCTGCAACTGTCTACAACTATCTGCAACTGTCTGCAACTATCTATAACTATCTGCAATTGTCTGCCGTAATCCACCGTTTTCTACTAAATTCCGCCAACTTAATTAAATTCCACTAAGTTCCGCTAACTCAATTAAATTCCACTAAATTCCACTAAATTCCACTAATATAATAGAATTTGGTCGAAACCTATTAAAATCCGTATAGGCTTATGCCTACGCGTCTACTGCCAAGACCTCAAATATTTAGTTATACGTTTCCTATGTTCCTTTCTCTTCTTTACGTAACGTCTTGTACTCTGCAAGAGCTATATACCCTTAGATTAGATAGAATTTATATTTGTTCCTTCGAATCTTCCCCAAAGCCTCTTCGCGTCCTTATACTCTATAATTATCAATTGCGATAACAGATCTACTTATAGAGAGCCCTTAGTATTTAAGCGAAATACTATAAGCTTGTACTTTGATTTTCGTAATATAGGCGCAAATAAGTTAAACGCATATAATATTCTAACTTAGTAAGGAAGTGTCTAAACTTAGTAAGGAAGCGTCTAGACTAAATAAGGTAGGGAGTGTATATATATTAGTTAGGGAGTGTCTGTTTAGTATTTAGGGAGTATATAATTAGTAGTGTCTTATAATAATATAGCAGATGCTAAAAGAACTAACTTTTTAATATAACCTACCGCTAATCTACTTATAATATAGATTATTAAGCATTATATAACGTTTTTAGAGTACCTATCTTTATATATAGAGAGGTATATATACTATATTAATATTTAAGGTAAAAGAAAACCAAGAAATATTTATATAAGGTTAAGAAGTACTAAATATATATAAAACGTTTTGCTAATATGTTTTAAACATCTATAGATTTAATTATATTCTAAAGAAGTTTACTTAAATAAAGATATATACTACCTATTCCTTACTAAGGCCTCTACTCTAAAATTTAATCGGAAATATTTAGGTGTAAAGTATTATAAATATATTTATAATATAATTTAAAATATATCATTTATAAAACCCTTTAATAAAATTTAGAAGACGATTTAAAAAAAAACCCTTAATTAATAAGTATAAGGGGACTTTGTAGACAGCAGGCTATAAGGCATAATTATAGAAATAGAATAGATTATAGAGGAGATAAATTCTTAAAGAGGTAAGGCCTTTAGGATTGGAAAGACTATATACTATAGGCATGTGCCTTTAGTATATAACTAAACGGCTATTTAAGGGGTATCTAGGGTTTAATTACTTTATTAATAACTTTAAGCTTACGCTTTAAAGCATCCTTCTCTGCTATAGTTTCTGGCCTCTATATATAGTAGGGAGCCTTCTAATTATATAAGAAGGCATCCTTAAAGATAAACTCTATAGCTTTAGGAAAGCGAGGTTAAATTACCTTCTTATTTACTTTTTCTTTAGCTAAACACTAGAGCTTATATCTACCTCTTATATAGCCAAAAAAATAACGCCTATTTTATTACTTTAGATTACGGCCTTCTAATCTTTAATTGTCCAATATTTATACTATAAGGCGAATTAAAGGCGAGCCTCCTTTACCTCTAGTAAAGGTAGGGCTTTTTTATCGGCTTTATCTTATAATATCTATAACGTTAAAGAACCCGTTAGATACTTTGTATAGAGCAGCCGTACTTAGCGGCAATATACGCGCAGGACTTCTCTCTACCATATTAATTAGCAGTAACTTTTTTAAGAATCTCCTGTTTAAATTCGCGGGTAATTTGAACCTTTAATCCAGTATAAGGAGCATTAATAATATAGCCGTTAAGGACGAGAGGACAAGATATTGGGTCCCAGCTACGGCTATGGGCCTTTTTAAAGATATATTGTAGGGTTCGACGCTTAATTTTAGTAATGTTTTGGATGTAATTAAGGGTCGCTCCCGTAGCCTTTATAGCCAGGGCCTAAGCCCTAGTCGTAAGCTAATAGAGGCCCATTGTTAGTAAAGCGAAATTAAAGCTAAGGAGAGTTCTTACTAGTAGTTTTAGAGCGGATAAGGGGATTTAGTGGCGCAATTGTTTGTGTAATTGAGCTGCAGAAGTATTCTGCCGTCAGAATATTTGGGCGGTCAGCGGGCGGCGAGAGCTAATTTCCTAATTAGGAAGGTACAAGAACTTTTGTTAGCGATATTCGTATTGGCTGGAATTTCGCTTATTGAAAACCACGCTGCTGAATACTATGCTAAGACTGGTGATTTATAATATCGCAATTATTTATTCATATCGCGATAAATCGGCTCTCCTATGAATACGATACGATAAGTGGTCAATTTATTCATTCATTCATTACTGCGAACACTGTGGACCCTGGCTGGCGTATGGGGTCAGTCATGATACCTCGATTATCAAACCAAAGTTTTTCATTTCTCGTTATCTTATATCCTGCATAAGGGCCACATACATATGGATGAGGGAACACCTCTATTGGAATGTCATATTATGCATATTTGAAGGTAGATTTAAGTGTGCTGTACGCCTCAGCGAAGCATTGGATACTTAAGAAGTTGGCGCGAACAACTCAAGAGCAGCATAGGCCCCTCTCCCCGACCCCAAAGGTTGTCCAGGCATTGGGTAATCCTTCTGATGATCACGCAAAATGTTATATCCACCTTCCTCAATACCGATCACTAGCGCTGCGGTCAGCAACGCAATAGTTCTGAAGCCGAAGTCCGCACTTGCAGGACATAGGAAGGGTTTTGCCCCGAAGGCGAGTAACTTCTGATTGAATAACGTAGCCCACCGGTCGGGGTTGAATTTATCTGCATCTAATCCCCAAATGCTTGGATCGCGCTGGTATGCTTCCACATCAGCAGCAACTAGCTGTTCTATTGGCTCGGCGCTGGAAGAGGCGGGGTCGAGCTTGAACATGCGGTAGACACGGCGGGTTGGTGGGTACAGACGCAAAGCCTCTTTGGCGATGGTGAAAACTGACAACTTTCCCGACTTTCTGGCTTGCTGTTGGCCAGGGTCCTCGAGGAATTTCCTCAGCACCGCGCGCCATACGGTTGAATTCTGTTCACCGCAACGTTCTTCATCGATGACTTCGATGAAGCACCGTAACACAACGCGCCAGAGGGTTTCATAGGCTGGTAATATTATGTTCATTGGGTTATGGACCCGGTCCAGAGGAGACTTGCCTGGGATGACGGACTCTAGCAGTCTGTGCAGATTGTTTTGGTTAGTCCATTTTGGAATATTCGTAGAATCTTTAGAGGCTAGCCAGAGCTTGTTGATCCCGTCCGCGATATCTTTGGCAGTCTGATAGTTGACTGTTTCCGGATCTACACAAAAGAAGATGGCGAAAGTCATGCGTAGAGTGAGTGATTGCACTAGAGGCACTAAAACGAAGGTGTGGTGTCCCACTAATGTGTCTTTGACGATGCATTTCGCTTTTTGGCGAAGTTGGTCCCAGTCGTAATAGCTTTTTGAGGAAACTTGAAGAAAATTTGCGGCTAACTTTGTGAAATTCGCCTTCTGTTGTTGATCTTTTGTTGTAAAAGCATTGTCGATGCCGAATGCTCCGATAAGTCGACTGTTGGGTATTGCGCGGGAGAATATAGCTGGATGCCTGTTTACACCATCACCACAGCGGCCACCCTCAAGGATTTGAAGACATGTACGTTCATCTTTGAATATCTTTGCTAAGCTCAGGTTAAGGACAGGCTCGTTATGGGCCTCGGCGACCCGAAATGGTCGGAAGTACCATAAGGAGAGGACTCCAATACCGACAAGAAGTATCACACCAGGAGAGAGAGGAAGCATTTCGAATATGCTGTGCGAGTACAGCTATGTCGTAAGGAAGAAGCAGAGGGACAGCCGTGTACGTAGGCCGTTCGCCTCTCTTGGGAAAATATATTAGTATCAAATTTAGTGAATGCCCTGGTTCCAAGCCGAGTTCAGGGTTTACAAAGAGTAGGGTGGTCTTATGGAATTTGGGGGTGCACAGGGTCATGCTCTTTGTGTATAGGATTCTGGCTAGGCGGTCGAAATCAGACTCTGCACCTGTACGAGGTGACTTGGCCTGCGAACCCGGATTCAGCGGAGCCAACGCAGAGACGTCGCACAGTGTGCGGGTGGGAGCAGCTGTGGCGGACTAATTGCACTAAGCGGCCCCAACGCCTAATCAACGTATCGATCAAAGCTCCATTCGAGCCACGATTTGTTATCTCATAAATCCGACGCTTCGCAGAAGATTCAGGTGACTCGGGGCAACGCACGGAACGCACACTAACTCCTGCGAACTCCTACACTAATTAGAACAGTAAACTAGTTTCAGCCTGCTATATGCCCCTATTACTAGTAAATCTTCTAAGAGCTTATAGGCATTACTTTAGTATAAACTAAATATTTTAGCTTTAACTAGCTCTATAAAGGTCCTATTAATAGTTATTATCGCTTTTTTTTAATAAATATATTTTAATTTTTAAGTAATAATTTTTAATTCTATATATATAAATACTAGTTATAATTAATTTAGAGGTATAAGATATAGTGTGTAAAACATTAAACACGTTTTTAAACCGTAACTTTATACTACTTATAGGCCGTTCTATTTACTTCCATCTATATTATAACTAAATTACGTATATTTTATTATTATTATAAGCTAATTCTTATAGCTTCTATAAACTCTTAGGCTAATTAGATGCCGCCTAACCGCAATTATAGGAAGAAATTATATAAGGGCGGCTGGTAAAAGGTGGGCATAGGTAAAGTAGGAGCTTATTACATCTAATACTATAATTAGGTTATATTATAGTAATTAATCGGATAAATTTAAAGGAATTACCATCTATTATTTAGGAAACACGGCGTAAGGAAAAGATTCTTTTATAGACGAATATTTTAAAAGAATATCTTAAATAAATACTCTAGTATATAAACCTAAGATGCCGCCTTGAAACCTTTTATCCAGAGTAGATATATATCTTAGGTATAACGGTAGCTTATAGTAAGAACTATAGGAACTATATTAATAGGCTATATAAATAGAAAATAAGTGCACTATACTGTACTTAGAATTTATACCTAATAGATTAACTTTAATTAACTTTAATATATACTATAAAAAGTAAAAGTTATCTGTAGTAGGGATTATAGTCTTTAATATATAGCTCCATTCTATAGAAACTTTATTAAACATGTTATATATATAGGTTCTTCCCTAATAACTCTACAGGAGTAGAGTACAGTGTGTGATACTAGCGCGTCCGTAGGTTTGTTACGGCAGCAGTGGTTCCCAAGGAGGTCAAAAAGTAAGGTAGTAGAGCACCACTGGTGACTCGCAGGCGACTCGCAAGCGAGCCCCAAAAGGCGGGGAGACGGATCACGGGGTTTTCTCAAATAGAGTTTTCTCCCCACATGTATATAAGGAGTAGTCCGCGTGGGCCCAACAGGGATCCGAATCGGACATTAAGCAATGAATAATAATAATATATATAGGTTCTTATATAACTCCCGTACTACTTATTATATAGTTCTACTAGGTCTATTACGGTCTGTACTGCCTTTTATAGCTTCTTTTTAAGTAGCCGTAACACTTCTACTATAAAGTATATAATGTTAAAACGTTTAATATTTAGTTTTAGGAATATACTTCTTATTACGCATCGGTTTTAAAAAGAGTTTTTTTTAATTATGCTTTTTTGGTTTTAATAAGTAAAATTACTATCTACTTAGTCCTACTAAGTAGGCTTAGGGATAAGCAGTTAAATAATTTCTAAAAGTTTAATAGTTCTAATCCATATCTTATTACTATTAAAATTTGATTATAAATAAGACCTTAATTATAAAGGTAATGGATGGTATATTTTTTTTCCTTAGTCTTAAATAGGCTTTATTAATGTCTTTCTAAGCCGCGTTAAAGAGCTTAGAACTATCCCTTAACCCGCTAGATTTCGTCCCCATGTTATTGATAAGAGACAGCCAATCGGAGCTATAGAATTCAACTACCGCGAAGTTTAGAGTACGACGTTCCTGTATAGACCACCCGCTCTAGGGACGCTGGCGGGTTAAGGGATATACTAGAATTAGGCTTATTATAATTAATAAGTATTATTTAGTAAAGTAATAGAAACCGTTTTAACTAGCGTTTCCTATAATAGGCGAGCTATAAATAGCACTTTAATAGAATATAGTTTGGTTCGGTTATTTAACTATATTTAATATAGAGGTAAAGTAACTAGTTCTTTATAGCGCCGGTTTTCGCTCTATAGGTAGTTGTATATACTAAACTAAGGTTGCTAAGACTTCTATAAATTACCCTAATATCTTAAACTACGCCCTATCGCTTAATAGAGGTAAGATAGATTTAAATAATATATTATACTCCCTATTAAGTATATAGATTTAGATATTATAGTTCTAAAGTAAATGTCAAAATGTTAGTTATGTGACGTGGTTACAAGACCATAAAGCGAGACTAGCTAATCTAACCTTGGAGCAACCCCTTACTTCAAGACAACAATTAACTACCAACTTCAACACCGCATACGTACCACTATAAGTGATATTCATGCACGTTGATAAAGCAAGTATACCAACACTAATCAGTAGACGTATAGATCAGGAAATACGCAATAAGCTAAAGCTTAAGAACTATACTGGATACAGTACACGGATTACCTAGCCTTGTCTATTTTAGTTAAAGGAGAAAGCTACATTACCCTCAAAGCTTAAGACCACGTATTAGCTTAACTGCTAACGCGTCAGATCGCCTAAAGAATTATATCTTTATTTAGAGAAGATTACAACCTCCCTTAAGCTTAAGAGAATTTATACTGGCCTTACAGCCAATACAACAGATTGCTAAGAGAATAGCAGTCTTGTTAAGAACACTTTACAGGCCCAACGGCTATAGAGGACATATACACCCTCACCTTTATACCCTTACCTCAAACCTTAATCTTAACCTTAACCTTAACCTTAACTATAACCCTTAACCTCAACCTTAACCCCAACCTTAACCTTAACCTTAAACTACAATATACACAAAGACACAACAATATAGAAATTAATTAGAAGGAGAGAATCACCAGATATGGTTATAGGATTAATATAGCAACTGCCTTAGAGGAAGACCTGGAAGAATATATGGAAACAAAAATCTATAAGTATATATATAAGAACTTTACGGATTATATATTACGGTTGCTATTCCAGGAAGAATTCAAAGGCTTTACTATTAAAGACTTTAGAAAGATACGCTCTATTACTAAAGCAAAGCTCCATACTTACCTACTCCAAAGAGGAGTATATATCGCCATACACAGCAACAGATACCCACTTTATAAGGTTCTGTATAATGCTCTTATAGAAGAGGAACCTTATAAATGGACAGATAAGGAAATTATAGGAGCTCTTAAGGAAGTTAGCCCTATAATTATAGTGGCACTATAAAAACAACTTAACTTAATACAAACAGCTCTAAAATTAAATTAAGCTATACCTCTATTAGTTATAGCCTCTTTAGTTCCTATAACCCCCCCTAGCAGCCTACTACCTACCTATACAGTGCTAATGCCTGTAAACTATTAACTACCTCTACTACCTCTAACGCCTATAATCCAGCCTATAGCTATAGCTATAATACCTAAAATATAAATACCTACCCCCATAACACCCTAACCAGCTATTGTATCTACACCCTAGTAAACTACACTAACCACCACCTAATAGCAAGCCGCACCTCCCTCTACCTAAGATTAACTACTTACTCTCCTTACTTAACTCCTATAGACATAGAATCAGCAATTATTACCTATAGTAACTGCCTCTACCCTCCCTTTAGTAACCGCCCCTACCCTACCTAGTCCTCCTCCTACCCAGTATCTTTACCCTAGCACTACCAATACCGACCCTACTATACACCTGCCTATATATAGCAAGGAGGCAGCCACTATTACTAAGATCTATATAGATGACCAAAAGTACGATGGAGTGAGTAATAGCTTTAACTTTAAGTTAACTATCTTCTATAATATCTGCAAGAGAGCTGGTCTACCTCCTAAAGGCTATATAACTATATTCCCAACCATGCTAAAGGGACTTGCTTAGGATTACTACTATAATAGCAGCCTTTCAACCAGATCATTCACTGAGGCATATAACCACATATATTACTTTTTTAAAGGACTAGAGTACTATTGGAGAAACCTTACTAAATGGAACGCCACTAACTTCTAAGGAATTATTAATAAAAACCCTAATAAGTAAATCTATTAGAGTTTCTAACTACTCCTTAATAAGCTCTTAAAATATTACTATAGATTACACCTAGAGTTTTATATAGACCTCTTCCTTATAAATAAACTAGTTACCGCTTGCCAAGGAATACTAGTATGCTATATTACCATTTCTAACCCTTCTAAAGACCTCTCCTAGTTAATTAGCAAGTTGCAATCTCCTATAGTTATATAGGAGAAGGAACACCCTTTTTAGGCCTTAATAAGACCGTCTTAAGGAGCCTACTTTACAGATCGCACATACCACCGTAATATCCGTAATAACTATAACTAAACCCGCTCCTATAGACAAAACACCATCAGATCCCTAAAGGCTAAGTGCTATATTTACTAAAAGGAGAGCTGCCGCTTATAGAAATATATAAAGGAGGAGCGGAACCGTTCTAGAAATAAATATAAAAGACATTTTAATAATAACAAGGGCCGTAACAGTAACTTTAAAGAACGCTTTAGACAATATACTATCTACTATAAAGGAGACAACAATAATAAGTGCAATGAGACCTTTAAAGCTCTTATGCTAGACATAGACGCTAATAAAAACACTAATAATAACAACAGCAAGGAAGAATTAGAAGACCCTAACGGCTGCTACCTTATATTATTTAGGACTCTTACTACAGATAAAGCAACCTCTATAAGTATAGAACTAGCTAATAAGGCTTATACTTACTTACTTACTATAACCTCTACGGAACCTACTACGGAAACTAACCCGTTTAACTATAATATAACAACCGCTGCTTTACGCTATACTTCCATAGTATTTATAGGAATTATGATTAATACTAGTGCGTTAAAGAAGTCTATAGCTAGTTATAGATAATTCTAGGCACTATAGAACGCGGACTAATCTATAAGACTTAATACCTTAACCAAAGGACAAGTTAACGTACAGTTTAGCATTAGAATTGCTACCTCCATTAAAACTACGGATGTTGTTACCCCTATAGGCAAGATACAGTTTTATATTATCTATGCGGATACCCCCTTCTTGCTCTATTTAGCGGATATAGATAGACTCCAAATCTACTACAATAACCTTAGAAATGTTGTTATTACTTGCACCAAAAGAGTGCCAGTAGTGCGACAGTTTGGCCACCTATTTCTCTTATAAAGCTTATTACTACAGTTATATTTGTCTAAATTCTTTAACGCGAACCCCTGCTACTTAATAGATATAGAGCTACAGCGCCTATATTATCGATTTAAATACCCCTTAGTTAAGAAATTGTAAAAGCTACTCTACTCTACTGGCTATAAAACTAATAGAATGGCCATTAAGCAACTAACCAAGTTCTGCCACTACTGTTAGAAGTTTAGTAAATTACTAGGTAGATTCCGCTTTACCCTATAAAACAACATCAATTTTAACTACAATATTATTGTTGATATTATGTATATCAGCAGATTACCCCTCCTATATATTATTAATAAAGGAACACGATTCTAAGCCGGTAGATGGCTATAAGACATTAGCGCTAAATATATATAGAACGTTCTACGGATGTGCTAGATTAATATTTACCTAGGGCTACTAGACCTAATTACCTATAACACTAAAAAGAACTTTGTTAGTAAAGAATTTAAGCAATACGCCACTATTATAGGAATTAGTATAAAGGGAGTACCGGTTAAAGCACATAACTCTATTAGAATAGTAGAGCGCTACTATAGTCCATTACGGTAAGCCTATTAGATTATTATAACTGAAATCCCTAAGATTAATAAGGAGATGGGACTCTAAATAGCGTTTAAAGCAATTAATAATTTAGCTGGCCCTAAAGGACTAGTTCCCACACTTCTAGTCTTTAAAGCCTACCCCTAAATGGTTAAATCTAATGTACTATCCCCTATGGTTATATAACGCGCTACCGCAATTAAAAAGGCTATAGTAGAGATATAGAAGCTATAAGCTAAACAATAGATTGCTAATGCGCTAAATATGCGAAACGGACCTAATTCTAATACGATTTATAATCTCCTACTAAATTTACCTATTTTAGTCTGGAGAGAAGGAAACACTAGCTAAAGTGGCTATTAGAACAGGCTATTTACCTTGCTCACCGTTAAGGGTAAAACATACACTATTAAGCTGTCTAGCGGACCTGCAGCCTTTTAATCTACAATCGTAAAACCCTACCTTTAAGCAACTAAATCACAGGAGCAAATTATTAGACTAGAATCGCCACCTAAACCTCTATCTAAGTCAGTCCTTCCTAAGACTATTTTAGAGAGACCTACTAAAGCTTAGTAATAACCCCTAAAATAAGGCAGAGGACGCCCTTATAAATACCCTCTACTTACAGCCATGACTAACACCACTATCTACCTACAGGATAATAGTTAATTTAGTACTCAATTTAGTGCCTCCCAATAGAAGGAGCTTACTAGTCTACTTAAGAAGGGAGTTTTTAAGATTATAAGACTTATAGATATACCATAAGGCATATAACTCTTTAATTTATGATTTGTTAACAAGATTAAGAATAAGGGAACTAATAAAGCCTTTAAGAAATCCTAACTAGTTATACAAGCTTATAATAACTTAGAAAAGGAACTGGTTCTTACCTAATCACTAACTATTTAACAAGTTAGCTAATAACTAATTCTCTACATTACCGCCATAAAGCTTTTATAGGCACGACTTTACCTCCAAGACATTTTATAGGCCTATATATAATCAACCACCACACTAAATTAAGAGTTCTATATATAACCTCTGCATAAGCTAATTAAGCAACTTGGGATTAACAAGGCCTTAGTTTTAAAGGTTGTAAAACCACTCTATAGAGTACCAGAAGCCAGTAACCACTGGTTTAAGATATATTACTTATATTATATCTAATAGTTGTATATGGACCAGTCTATATATAACCCCTGTCTCCTATAGAGCAACAAGCCCTTTGGCATTATAGGCCTACAAACCAATAATACTCTATTCCTAGCAGATAAGACCTTTATAAATATAGAGCAAAACGAGCTATATAAGGCTAAGTTTATGGCTAAGGAATAGGAACAGCTTACTATTAATACGCCTATTAAGTTTAATGGTGGAGTTATTTAGCTACTAACTAATAGGAGTATTACGCTTACTTAGGAATGACAATGCATAAACCTTAGTATAATTAGCACTAAACTTGCCACAAGTATGAGATTAAGAGGAGCTATAAAAACCTTAACCCTAAAGGACCAGTACATCGCCTAATGTGCTAGAGGTGTATATATCGCTTTAGTTTGCCAACCAGAAGCCTTATTTAATTTATCCTTTGCCGCCTAAGTAATTAACCCTAATAAGGAAGACGTAAAACAGTTAAATAAGTATCTAAACTGGTAAATTAAGAACGCTAATAGAGGCCTTAAGTTTATTAAGTTAGATATTAAAACCCTATAGCTACTAGTATTTACAGACGCGTTATTTGCTAACAATAAGGACCTCTCTTTACAGATTGGCTATATCATTATACTAACTGATACTACAAAGAAGGCCAATATTGTCTATTAGAGCTTAGTTAAGTGCAAAAGAGTTACTTAGAGCGTACTAGCTTCTAAACTCTATAGTACGGCCCACAGCTTTAATATCGGCGTTGCAATTAAGTCTATAGTAGACAAGATCCTACAAATTAACCTCCCACTTGTGCTTTGCACTAACTTTAAGTCCTTATATAACTGTCTAGTACGACTTGGAACCACCCAAGAAAAACGCCTAATAATCGACATAATGTGCCTCCGGTAAGCCTATAAATAGAGACAGATTATAGAGGTGAAATAGATTAACGGAGAGGCCAACCCTACTAATGCTATAACAAAGGGAAAACCCTGCACGGCTCTTTAATAGCTTATTAATATAAACTAAATCAACCTATAAGTTATAGGATGGGTTAAACAAACAAACTTAGATTTAGCTTAGTGTTATATAACTAATTATAACGGAGCGGACCCTGAATTCAACCAGCCAATTAGGATTTTCCATACCCAGCATAAAAAATCGCCATTAGCTTACTTATTACTAGCGCCTTGGCGGCCCTCGCGACATATTAACCTGCTACCCCTAACAATTCTTCTTCTTCTCCTTAGCTTAGCGTTTTTGTAATATAGCATTCTACAAGCTTTAGTTTAGAGGCATTTGTATAAGCCGTAATATGGGTTATATAATTACGGACCTATAAAAGGAGCGTGGAAGCTATTGCGTATTAATTAAATCTCTAGTTATTACGTATATGCTATAAATAGTCTAGAAGTAGGCTTGGCTTTAGAGTGTAGATTAGCCTTCTTTTTAGAGTTGCTTTAGTGTTAGAATGTTAGTCATGTGACGTAGTCACGAGACTATAAAGCAAGACTAGCTAATCTAACCTTGGAGCAACCCCTTACTTTAAGACAATAATCAACTACCAACTTCAACACCGCATACGTACCACTATAAGTGATATTTGTGCACGTTGATAAAGCGAGTATACCGACAGTAAATACTTAAAAAAAAATCTTTATAGACGGTTATTAGTCCGTTTAGAAAGTAGCAATATATTTCTAAAAAGTACTTATTTTTAAAGACGTTAACCTTTATATTTAATAAAGAATATAATACTAATACTAATAGTAAAACCTATTACGTCACTAATGTAATCTAGGTATATACTATATATATTTAAGAGTATAATCGTACTGCTTAATATAAAGAGTATATAGTAGTGGCTTAGTTATAGTAGACGGGGGTATAGTTAAACTAGTAAAGGATTTTATTTTAATGTACTATTCCTTTAACACGGAAGGTATTAATAGACTAAAGATTAAATAATTATAGTTATAATTAGATATACTTTAGAAAACCACTTATAGGTTATATTAGGGTTAACTATTAGCTAATAAGCAATTATATAGAGTTAACTAGTTAACGGCTATATGTTTAGAGATATAAACGATATAGAAAGCATTAAGCTCGGGTCCCTAAAACTTGGCGACCTAACTAAATCGAGCCCTACCACCCTCGAAGCTATCTATACTTAATTAAATCAATTTAATCTTCTACTCTGACGTGCTATTTAATATATCGGCCCTAGTCTTTCTACTAAATGCTTATTAAGGCTTTTATTTTAGCTCATTTGCCCTTATTTTAGTCTTTATCTCCTCTACTCCTGTATAGCTTATTTAATCGAATCTATATTTATAAACTTTATATTTAAATCTATAGCTATCTACCTATGAATTTTTAGGCCTTTAAGGTCCTTGAGCTGTAATTGCGAGCTATATATAAGCGTCCTTATATATAGTCTCTATAGTAAGTCGCTTTAGTTATTAACCTATTTTTATAAAAGCAATTAAGTCTTTTAATTAAGTATATACTCGTTATAAAGGCTTTAAACTATTTAATATATATTATAAGGCATATTTAGGGTAGTTCTAATATTTAACTAATGACTATTAGCTTATTTAAAGCTTAAATCCTCTATTAAAGCCTTATTTTTAACCTATAAAGATTCAAAACCCTTACACGGATTTAATAGATAAATACTAAAGATATACCACCTAAATTTAATTGTTTTTATTATAAGACCTTTCTTTTAGGCCTTATAGTAATACTTAATAAAGCGGTGCTTCTTAATTAAAGTTATATTATTAAAAAAGTAAGCTCTATAATTTAGTCCTAATATCTTAATTTAATAAAGAAGAAGTAGGACAGATTTAAGTGCTACTATATTAAATAAGGTAGTAGGAAAACAAGCTATATATTATTCTATTTATATTTTAATAAAAACTTAGCTATATAGTGGCTTATATAGCTATTAAGAAAAATAGTTAAGCTTTATTATTAATAGTTTAGTTTTTAATAAGAAAAGATTAATATAATTAGCTATTTAACTATTCTTTAAGGTTACATATATCTAACATAATACTTTACCTTAGTAGAACTGTATTGATTAAAGGTGCTTTCCTTTAAAGATTATATAATTTTAATTAATTAGTTAAGGGTAGATATTATCTCTATAATAAACACCCATTTATAATTATTATTTAACTATGTAAAAGTCTTTTCTTTATAGACATCTCCTATATTAATTAAAATTATATATACTCTTAATATAACTTTATATTTATATATATTTAGGTATTTTCTACTTATATATTAACCTTCCTCTATATATTTTTTAAAAGCTTATAGAATATTTTAATTTAATTTAGTTATGCCCTATTAATTTAGGGAAGCGGTAAATGGACACCCCCTAATTAATACGCAGATACCACCTAATTGATATATAGATACCCCCTAATTAATATACAGATACCTCCTATTAATTAAGTTTAGTTCCTTCCCAATTAAGTTAAAATATTATATAAATTTAAGTTATTTATATCTATATTGCGAAAATCAAATCGTTAAAATATAACTTTTATAACTAATGTGTTTCACCACTAAGCGAGCAGCACCACCAAGCAAGCAACGTCAAAACTCACTAAAAAGTAGAAAATTCACACCTTTATATCCTAACAACCACTTAATAATAAATTCTAATAATTTAAATTTGGACTTTTATAGACACTCTATAGCTTCTATTAAAGTTACATAGTAATTAGTTTAGTTGTTTTTAAGATATTATAATTTAGGGGCCAAAATAGAGGTAAAACGACTGTATCTTAAAAACTACTAAACTAATTACTATGCAACTTTAACAGTAGATGTCCGGCCACTACGTTAGCAGCTAATCTAAGTCCTAATGAGATATTTCTGGCTATAGAAGCTGTAGAGTGTATATAAAAGTCTAAATTTAAATTATTAGAATTTATAATTAAGTGGTTGTTAAGATATAAAGGTGTGAATTTTCTACTTTTTGGTGAGTTTTGACGTTGCTCGCTCGGTGGTGCTGCTCGCTCTGTAGTGAAACACGTTATAACACCTTAATTGCGCTATACCCTATAAGGCGCCGCATAAACTTATTTAGGTGCTGCTACCTCTGCTTAATGTCTACGAACTGCCTCTATAAGTACGCCCGTAATTGCGCCTGCGTTTACGCCCGCGCCCGCGCCCACGGCCATCGCGTGCCTATATCTAAAACATTACCTCACATTTGCCTTACCTATCCCTACCCTAGCCTCTGACTGTTAAGCGTCACCACGGCCGCCCAGTTGGCTCTATTCGCGTTAATATATTAACTTATTATAAGCCATTAGCATTTAAATAGAATAACGGGTATACTACGCGTAGGCGTAGGCGCGGGCGCGGTTGCGTACTAATATAGATGTAAATAACTTAAATTTATATAATATTCTAACTTAATTAGGAGGGGACTAAACTTAATTAATAAGGGGTATCCGCGTATTAATTAGGGGTGTCCATTTACCACTTCCCTTAATTTATATGCTTTATATTAGCTAGGTAAATAAAAAATAATATAAATATTTCATTTAAGATACCTAACAATCTATATTTTACTATAGGGCTTAATATTGCCATTTTAATTAAAGATTTAGATTACTATTTTTTTTATAATTATATATATTAGGGAATAAATCTTTATAAGCCCTATTTAAGTACCTAATTAATAAGTAAGGCCTCCTATATAGGAGTTAATTACTATTTATATAATAATAATAATAATAATAATAATAATAATAATAATAATTATTATTATTATTATTTATTACTTAACGTCTAATTTAGATCCCTATTAGGCCTACGCGGACTACTCCTTATTTATATATAGGGAGAAAACTCCATTTAAGAAAACATCGTAATCTATTTCCGCGTCTTTTAAGAGTTGCTTACTTAGCGTCTATAAGTTACCTATGGTACTCTACTACCTTACTTTTTAACATTTTTAAGAACTACTGCTGCCATAACAAGCCTATAGACGCGCTAGGATTACAAACTTTACTCTACTACTATAGAGTTATTAAAGGGCACCTATTACTCGCCTCTTTGCCTTTTATTACTATTTCCTTTATAACCCAAAACTGGTCTAGTATATTTTAGCTAATAAGCTACTAGGTAACCGCCTTAAGACCTTTTTATATTAAGTGTAGTATATTATAGTTCTTTATACTAGCTACTAAGAGTATTACTTTTTAGTTGGTGCGTAAGGAGCATAATAGTATTACATATTTTGGTGTCTATCTTAGCCAGCCATATTTATATCTTAGGCTACTTACTAAAACACATACCTAGTAGAGCCAATCTTTTAGTCCTATTATTCCTGTTCTTAATTATTACTATTATATTTTCTACCTTTATTAGGCCTTTTTAGAGCCCTTAGGTATTTACCCCCTATAGTATTAACTATGCTATAGCTTAGGTTCCTCTTACCTAAGTTAGCCTCTATACCTTTAACTCCTATATACCTCTCTAGTGTTAGTCTAACTAGTATTATATTACGGTAAATAGTTTTCTAGTACCTCTTCCGTGCTCTACTTTAGCTTATTTCTCTTTCTTGCTATTATCTTTACTAGTCTCTTACGCGTCTCCCTTCCTTCTTTATATAGGCCTAGGCCCTAGCACAGTACTATTCTTCTTCTACTTTCTCCACCTGTTTCTCTAATATATCTTCCATACTTTAGGGTTAATAGTTTACTCTCTTATAGAGCATCCTAGGGTCTCTCTATAGTTTATTTAAGCGTATTTTAATATACTTTATAACATTAAAGTTACGCTCCTTTTACACCCTTTATATTATAGTGGCTTTAATATATAATTATAGGGGGGGGGATATTAGCTTCCTTCTTAAGTAGTACTGTAGCCATTCGCTTATACACATCTATTATACTTTAAAGGTAGGCTATTTAGACCTTTTAAAGTGGTTTAAGGAGTAATTTAGGGAGGCCTTTCTTAGTTTCTCCTATGGCCTAAATACTGGATTTATACATTATGGTTGGCCGGACAACTACTATATATAGTAGGCGTAACCTCTAAAAGTATGAACCCTATATAGAATTAACGATTCTAGATATTATAATGTACTATACTTGGCCCATATAGGCCGCTTATAACGCATATACGCTCTACCAGAGCTTACTGTCTACCCATACTCCTAATACCCTTAGGCCTTAAACTGGTTAACCTCTAAAGCCTTAAATATAAATTATATATTAAAGATCTGTAGATTAGTTACGTTTTCTTATAAAATAGATTAGCTAATATTTCTCTGGTAAGAATTAAACTCTATATCGTCTTGCCTATTCTATATAGGTATTATAGGCTTTCTCTAGTGTCCTATAATTCTCTACGGCTATTGGCCCGTATATAATTAGGTTTATATTATTAACGAAATCTATCCCCTAGGTCGCCCCTTTCTTAAAGGTATTAAGTAAGTTACTTATAAAGAAAAGAAAGAGTATAGGCCAAAGAGGTAATCCTTATAGTATTCCTGTTACAACTACAATAGGGGTACTTTAGTATCTGCTAAAAACCGGCAATATTTCTTTCTAGTCTATAAACCGTTAAAATAAACTATATAATCTATTCTGGGAAGCCCTTTACCCTAAAGATATATAGGAGGCGCTTATAGGGTATATTGGCGTAGGCGCCGCTAATATCTAGGCTAAGCATTAATACTATAAAGTCCCTTCGCATAGCCCATGCAGTTTTAATGGTAGTAGCGGTAAATCTATAGTTAATAGTATCTATAAGTAGCTCCGCGTGCAATATATATAAAGTTTTTAGTATAGTATTAATATATAAGGTATATAAATATATTCTTAAAAGATATTATATAATATTTATTTTAGCAATTGCATTAACTTCTCTAGTAATATAGAGAGAAAAATCTAAAAATTAACCATCTCCTAGCTATATAAGTAATACTAGTTTATAAAGAGCTTTTATTATAGACCTTATAATAGCAGTAGTACGACTACTTAGAGGAGACTTAGATAAGTTGGTCATTACGGCAAGAGAGATGCTAAAGCCAATTAAACTATAGGACGAGGGTTAAGGGAGTAATATAAACGGTTTACGTACCTAACGTACTTAACTTACTAACGAATTAAAGGATTTCCTAGGCATTTAAATTATACTTAAAAGGCCTATAGTCCCTACCGAAGATAGTTTTCTCTTTATAGTAAATCTTAAAATATAAAGGAGTTAATCTTATTAATTTGTTTATCTATATACCTAGCCTATTAGTAAATCTAACATAGTATTATCTATAAGGCTTCGTTATATATTTACTACTATGGTTACGGTAGATAGTTAGCAAGATACTACCTAAGATATAAACTGTAATACTAACGTAGACAACTATATTAGATAGTGCCTAAGATACTAGTATAGGAGAAATTAGCGATATTAACTTATAAGTAGTTATTATAATAGAGCTAAGGGTATTAATAGGCTAAGTAGATAATAATTAAGTAGTATTGAACGAGCAGTTTACTAAGATAATAAAAAAATGAAACGATTAAGATACCTTTAATTAAACAATTTATAGGTAGGAGATCTAAGTTTAAGGGATTTCTAATATAAATAAGGTTTAAAATAAGATAAGCTAATAATATTAATAGATTAAGTCACGTATTAAGGATTATTCTTAGTAGGAAAGGCGCTTAAATAGTTTAAGCCTTATTTAATAAAGATATAAGAAAACGGATTAATAACTACTAACCTAGAGGTTAAGTATATATTCTTAAGCTAAAATGGAATTTATAGATATATTTATATAAATATATAGAGATTTAGAAGTAGTTGTAATATCCGAAAAAAAGCTATATGGACTAGTATAATAGACGTCGATAATAGAATACACGATATAATTATAAACGCTAGTAGCGCAAATTAAATTGAATAACAAGGCGTTAACAGTATAGTACCAACAATAAGAGTATGGAGCATAAAGTCTGCATATAGGGAATTTTTGCTAGGCGAGAACTTCAAAATTTTAAGTCGTTTTGCGAGGTGTCCTAGTCATATTTGCGTACACAAGGTACTGCCGTAGTAGGACTTAGCAAAAATCTCGGAAATCAAAGTTCCCTATATGCAGTCTTTATACTTTATACTCTTACTTAAGGCAAAGGTCTAAAATATAATAATATTAATAAAGAGTACGATAACTAAAAGATAATTAATTAACTAAGCCGTTAAATTTAACAATAGGATCTATTAAGCGGAAAAGGCTAGTATAGGCAAATTAAGCGCTACGACAAGTATCGAAACTATAGGATAGGCTAAAACTGATAGACTATAGCGGAATATATAAATTACGGAGGAAATAACTATAGAAGTATAAGGGTAAAGGACGACCTAAAGACTAGAAGTCTAAGAAGTAAAGGCTAAACTAAAGATTCTAAAAGTGGAAGGAGTTTAAGCAAACTTTATAGCAATAGCGATTGTTTAAGAATAGAGCCTATATAAAATATAGTACATAAGGACACTACGCTAAAGACTATAGAGGTAAGTAGAGCAGTAACGCGGTAAAGAGGATAAGGGTTCCTAAGGATATAAAGAAATACTTAATTAAGAGCTTTATATTTTATTATAATAACGTATATTAAATTTATAAGGGAGCTAAGCATAGCGGAGGCTATTAGCTATAAGAACTAGATTTAGATAAATTAAGGGGTACCTAAAAATAAGAAGAGCAAGATAGGCTCTATAAACTAGATTAAGACCTTATAATAACCTTTAGCGAGAAATCGGCGAGATTAATACTAGAAGGGGGAACTGATTACAAGAAAAATTATATAAAGTATATTTAAGAGAAACGACCCTTACAAAATTTATATAGATAAAGGAAAGACCTTTAGCGATACTAAAGATACTAGGGTAGCGCATTTAGAACTATATAAAACCGAAATAGCTACTAAGTAATGATTAGTAACGGGGATTAAAACTCTATTAAATATAATATCTATTGCTTTACAAGATAATAGGAACTAAGAGAGCTTAAGCGGGCCAAATGCTAATACTGCTTTATCGCTTAATAAAGATAAGATGCTAATAACTTAAGATTTTAAGAAGTAAATAAGAGCCGAAGCTAAGAGTAAGTAAAGTGCTCTACTAGTTAAGAAACTTTAAATGGAAGATAATAATAGAGATAGGGACGAATTAGTAGCTAAATCTAGCTCTAGCTCCAGTCCTAGTTCTAAAAACTCTACTATAAGGTAGCTATTACAGCTAAAAACACAGCTACTATCTCTAATTTCTGGAGTTTAGCAGCTAGTTTAAAACTGGAAAATAGAGAAAACTTCTCTAGAATGGCAAAAATCGTAGTTTTCTCCTATTTCTATATTCTTTTCTATCCTTAGAGGTAGTAAGGAGGAAGCTATATAAGAATATCTAAGACTAGTAAAATATTTATAAAAGTCTCTATAATGGGACCTAGTGGATATATACTATATAGATAGCTTTAAAGATAATAAATTTAATATAGTAACTATATATAAAATAGGAGAGAGATATAAGATTATATATACAATAAACTGGAATCTAGGATCCTATATAGAAATTATAGACGCATAACTTTATATAGTCTATAGGGCCTTAAAATACCAAAAAGAGAAATAGGTTTATATATTTATAGATAGCTAGGCAGCTATTAAAAGATTACGGTTTAATTCTCTTATAGAAGGATAAGAACTAGTCTTTAAAATTATGTAAAGCTGCTCCTATCTAGCTAATGAGAGTATCTTTATTAAGTTCTATTGGGTTCCTAGCTATTTAGGAACCTATAGAAATAAAATAGTGGATAAAATAGTAAAGAAAGGCCTCTTTAAGAGAAAAATGCGATCTTTTTATACCTCTTTACCCTATATAAGGAGAGCAGCAAGAGAAAAATACTAAAATAGTGGAAAAATAATTGGCAACAGAATAAAAGTAAAGGAAAACACTATACTAGGATCTGTAAATAAAACTACTCTTTTTCTTTTAAAGTCCCTAAGGGTAAATATCCTAAAAGGCTATAATTAGCTTTCTTTTAACTAAAGCTAGACAAAGGCTTCTTTAAATCCTTTTTTAAGACAGTAGTAAACGGCGAAGAAGGTAGAAGCTTTAGGGACTATAAAGCTATATAAACTTTTAAGTATTTATTACTAGAATATAGACTATATTAGGAAGAAAGAAAAGTAAAGCAAAGATATCTAAGCTCTTCTCTCTCCTTAGAGAAGCTTTTTTATATAAGAAAAGGAAAAGGAGCACTTTTTCTATATATTTTTAAAAATAGGATAGAAATAATTACTAAAAGGGAGCTAATAGCAGCAGGATCTCTAAAAGGAGGTAACTCCTAGACTTTTAATAGATAGATAGTAAAAAGCAAAAGGACAAATAAAACTATAAAAAGGATATGAATAGGCATTAGGGTTTCTAATTTTACTAATTTTCTACTATTTTTTTACTACCTAATAGTTGTTAGCAACCTAGTATTTTATTAGGAAGTAGTAAACTCCTAGTTTAAAGGGGTATAAACTACTAGGACATAGCTACTAGTATATATTAAGCTGCCTAGAAAGAACTTATATATATAAAACCATAGCGCTTATAAGGGCGCGAAGAAACTTTAGGAAGATTTAAAGGAATAATATAAATTCTATCTAAATCTAAGGGTATATAGCTCTTGTAGAGAATAAGACGTTGCGTAAAGAAGAGAAAGTAGTAACGAGAGAATCTTATAATTAAATAGTTAGGGGTCTTGGTGGCCAATATATCCGTATATACGCACGCGGTCTTTAACAGACTTTGGTAGAATTTAATTAATCTTATTAGAACTTGGTAGGAGTTAATAAAGTTAATAAAATTCGGCAGAATTTGGTTAAGGCGTTAGAATTTATCTGTCGAGTGTTTTACCGAGACATTCCTACTATAACTGGGCTAGTCCCATTACAGCGCTATAACTTTAAAGGCTGCATATATAGTATTGTATATAGTATAATATATAGATATAAAAATTAAAAATAAATTTTGAGACTAATGATATCCGTATAAAAGAAGATTATATTAGGATTAGTTAATATTTAATAAAGAAATAAATTAGAAGTAGGCTAAGAGAGACTACCTAAAGTTCAAAAAAAAAGAACTATTTAGGATATTAAAAACTGTTAAAGAAAGTTACTAATAGGCTAAGATATAGTATACTAAGAGTTAAGTAGCTAGAAGAAGTTTATCTACTATTAAAAGGATTTTATAATTCTCTATTTTATACTAGATATAACTATTTTTTAAATAAAATTAAATATATAACCTTATATAACTTTAATTAGTATATACTCTCCTGTTAAGAAAGAACTCTTTATTCTTTCCTTTAGCTTACTAGTATCTTTAATACTAACTTTACCTTCTTAAAATTATACTTTATAGATATAATATAGATATTAAATCTACTACTAGACCTCTTACTATTATATTTAAAGTTCTAAGGCGCTAGTAATAATTTTATACCGCTATCCTACCCTTTATATTAGACCACTATACTATTAAGAAAGTTTAAATCCCATTAAGGAGCTAGAAACCCTATAATACGATCCTAATATTATCTTAGAGGGTTAAGTATATATTAAGGAATCTAGCTTAGTATTAATTTAAAGGGAGGGCCATTAATTATTTTATTTTATTACTTAAGTTCTTAGTCTATTATAACTACTGTAAAAGGTCCCGTTTAGTTTGGGTTAGCTAATAGAGTTAGATATTATAGCCCCGTTACGCGTAACCTAAAGGGGTTTAGCTAAGGGCCTGGCGTCCTAATTCGTATTTAATACGTCTCTCCGTCCTATATATACCTCTTCTCCCCCCCCTTTAGCTTAATATCTTTATAATATAGCATTCGTTTAAGTTATGGGTTAGAGGTATTTGTTCGAGCCCTTACAATAGATAGAAATAGATATACTAATATTCTTAACCACTTCCTTATACTTTTACTTATTATTTAAACCTAGCCCTATAGGAAATAACCTTCCCTATAACCTTCTCTATAATCTAAAGCTTAAGTATATTATCTTATACTTTAGTACCTCCTTTTCTCCTTACTATCCTCTACGTCCTACTGTAGTTAGAGGGTTATTAAATTAACTATAGGCGTCTATACCTATTATAAGGATATTGCCGAAGTATATAGTAGGGAGTAAGTAAGCCGAGTATAAGTTATAGAAGAGTCGATAGGAGAAAACGATATGGTAAAGAGTAGGTATAGCAATACCCTTATATAAAGAGCCAAATAAATAAGGAGGGAAGGGCTGTAAGCCCGAGGAGCTTATAAGGAGATATTAAGGCTTAGCTAAAGGCACTCCTAAAAGCTTCTAAGCGTATACCTAAGTAAGGAATAAAAGATCCCTTATCCCTTACATTGTTATTTACGTCTAATAAATTATAGCCCATGCGTACTAATTAATAAGCTGCATTTTTAGGCAGTTAATCGTTCTGCCGTACTACTAAAGGCCTTAACTAAAGCTACAAATATATTAAAATGTTGGTGTATGGTATATATAGACACTTATTCCTTGATGTTAAGCTAATTTATATACTCCTACTAATACGGTCCGTCTTTATATAGTGGTATTTAATAGAGTCTATACTCGTATATTGTTCTTAGTAACCTTTAAGGTCTTTTAAATTCCTTACTATTACGCGACCTCTTTATTGTATTTACTTAAAGCTCGCAGAGAGGCGTCCTACTTAAAGGTTTCTTAATTTAGCTCTTTCTTTCTACCTCTAAGTATATAGAGTAAGTTATTGGCTTTATATTAATTTTAACTGCCTTATATCTATAATATATCGCTAGGTACTACTATATTTAATTTATAGAGACCCGCGTATAATTACTTTAAGGTATTTAGGTAGGAAGCTTAAATAGAAAGTTTATAAGTCGTTTAAGATAGCTTATAGTAGTTGGTAATAATTATATTAAGGAGGAAGTAGAATAGAGGCTTTTAAGTCTTACGGTAATATTAAAGGGAGCTATAATAAGATCTTATCTAATTAGTAGTATTAACGCCTTTTATATAGTAATTGTAGAGGTTAATAAATAGTGGAATCTATAATACCTTAACTATATTACTACTAAAGATCTTCTAAGTTATTATAGTAGCGGTAGATGTCTTTATAGGGAGTTATTATAGCCGTTAAATTAATTAAAATCCTAAATTAGATAATATTAGATACTATTTTTAGTAGTAGAGCCTTATCTTAAGTTTAGGCAAACTTACCGTTAAGGACCGTACTTATAAATAGCACTATATTTAGATCTTTTTAGGTAAATTAAGTAATTATAGAGTCTTTAGAAAGCTCTCTATATAAAGAACCCTACGGTATCTAGTTGTTAAATACTAATTTAAGCTTTGCGAGGGAGGAGCTAATTTGCTTAATTAGAGCTCTATACTAGGCCTTAACTTTACCTAAAGCCTCCTTCTACTCCTTCCGCTTTATTTTAGTAGTGTATATAGTCCTTAACACGCTAATTATAACCTCTTATAGCTAAGAGAGTAGCTTAATGCTTATAAATAAGTTATTAAGCCATACTATATATTTATTTAGTGGATAAAGTGGCTTATTAGTAAGGTTATCTCTCTATAATAGTAAGTAGAGTACTATTACCTACGTCTTAGAAAAGCCTTCCTCCTTTATATATACCTTATCTAAATTATATAATACTTTCTTATTACCTTTAGTGTAGAATATCTAGTTAAGAACGTAGTCTTAATTACCTAAAACCTAGATTTTAAAGCTTTCTGGCGTCGGCTTAGTAGGAATATTAACAGTTTTAGGAGCTTGGCCCGTAAACCATTTAATTATCTTATTAATAGTAAGGTATATACTAGGGGCATAGAACTTCCTATAGAGTACGCGTAAGTACTTACTAAGGTCCTATATCCTTTTATAAGTATTTTAGAAAGCTTCGTTATTATCTTCTTATAGTTTAGTGTAGTAGAAGTAGCGGTTAATTTAGCGAAATCTATTAAGTCTAATAAAGTTCCGAATAATGTATATTAAGCTATAACTAAAGTCTTTATACCAATACTCTCTAATGCTACTTTCTATATATAGCTCTATATAAATTAGTACTGCTAAGTATGCATATAGCTCTGCTCTTAATATTGGCTTCTACTTCCGTGGGCGTCCTTTAGAGTCTTATCCTCTAGAGTTTAGTAGAGCTCCGCGTTCCTATTTGTATACTCTATAAGTTAATCTAAAATTTTATCTATAACAAATAGCTTAAATAGCTATAAAGGGTTACTATTATTAACGTTGGAAGGAAATTTTGGCTTACTATAGGTGTTTTTTGTTCTTAATAGAAAGAGGTTTAAAATTAGGTAAGGGCTAGGGCTTAGAAAGAGGGTTTCAAGACTCCTAAGACGCATATTTTAGGTATTGAGTATAAGGAACAAAGTCAATATTATTACTTTTATAATTACGCACTATAATTGTAGTGTATTTAATTAATAAAGCTATACACTTACAACTTAACGCGAAGAAGTTTTAATGTTCTTGATCTTGCGCACGGGCTATATTTTATATTATATTAACAATGTAAGGGATATATATATACTATAGGGGTATTTACTTAAGGCCTATTTAACGTCAAGTAAGGAACGTATTATTAGTATTAAATGTAGTATTTATACTTAGAGTAACTAAGCGGCGGGTAAGTTGCTCTATAGGTTTTTAAAATGCTAAGATAATAGAAGTAATAGGAATAAGATAACCTATAAGCCTTAAATTATATGCTTTATAAGAAAGGCTACGTTAACTTCTTGATTATTAAGCCTCTAGTTTAAGCTATACGCTATTATAATAACCTAGTATTACTTAAATTATTAATAGCTCTATAAAATTAATAATCGACTTACTTATTTACAATTATTTTATAATAAATATTCTCTCCCCATAGATAAGTATGCCGTTTTAATTATAATAGAAGCTTTATAAGAAAGTATATAATAATAGAGTTATAGAAGTATAATTAAGAAATTTAAGGTTAGCTTTAATACCTATACCTTTAAAATCTACGTCTTCTTCTAGCTCGTCTTCTCTAAATAGCAATCTATTAGATAAAACTATAGTAGATAGCTATATAGCTGCGAGGTATAGGTGACTTATAGATACTTTGCGTTTAAGGCACGTTATAAGGTATATTGCCTAGGTATACAGTAGAGAGTAGGTAAATCAAGCATAAATTATAGAAGAGTTAATGGAAGAGGACAATATAGTAAAGAGTAGGTATGGCAATAACCTAGTATAGAAACGAACTAATAAGGATGAAAGGGCTGTAAGCCCAAGTAAGAAATAAAATACCCTTTATATATACGCTATATATACCTAGATAAAACCCTTCCTTACCTTATACTTAGGGGTCATTTAGTTGCAAAAGCGTTAGATTAAATCTAAACTAAAAGTCTGGCAGAATAAACAAGTTCCTTCCTAATTTGATACACGTCTATAGCTCTATAGGTTACACGGACGTGTGCAATCTAAAGCCTTTAGATTTAAATAAGGAGCCTTGAGCTTCTAATTTAAACCAATGCCAAGACCTTAGTTTAGATTCTATATATGGTAAAGTTGTTAAATTTTTAATAACTTTTAGCGTGTTTTTTGGGCGGTTAGAGGAACATTAAAATTTTGTAGCTGAAGTTAAGTTAAACTAGAATTAAACCAAACGGTCGTCTTAGAATTAGATTAGAGCTCTAGTATAATAAAGCCTTATAGGGAACACTACAGTAGACCTGTTATTGGGCTAGGTTATATAGGTAAACAGGAAATTAATAATATAATAAGTACAAGTAATAACTGGTGGAGTAGTTACCTAATAGATTAACTCTAATTATATTCTAAGATTTACTATAAGGGAAGAACTATCTAGGTAGGGACTGTAGGTCCTTAAATACATGTCTATACTCCTAAGAAATCCTCCTTATATATAAGATATGTAATATACATATTATATATACATTCCCTTTATATACTGCGTACACTGCGTATAACATTATATAACCTTAGTTACTATTCCTTATTATATAGTTTCACTAGCTCTATCCTAAACCGTGCCTATATTAACTAACTAGCTTTTTCTAACCCCTCTCTAAGTAGTTATAATATTATACTTAAAGCGTCCGTAATACTATCTCCCTCCTATTTATTTTTGTTCTTAAAGATTTCTAATATTTTTAAGTCATCTACTAGAGGTGTAATGTTTGTTTAATTAACTTAGTTAATATCTTTGCTTATTATACCTAAAGCTCCTTCTTCTTTATAAGTACAACACCATACTTATACTGTTGCTTCTATACTGTCTCTAGGTGAAATAATACTATCTCTATGTTCTTGTTGTATGAAAGAGGGGCTAGTTTGTGTTACGTTGGCAAGTCTTTTATCTTAGCAACCCTTCTTATATTTAGAGTGCACTAAGGTAAATATTTAGTTATCTTGCAATATTCGCTTAATTTCTAATACTAAGTGTACACATCCTATTACTCTTAATAGTCTTTAAGTACCCTTATTAATTGCTGCTAGGGTTCTAGGTTTAATCTACTGCTACAAAGCTTAACAGTGAACTATCTTAAGCTCTGGCTAATTTAGAATGTTCTTATAACACAGAGCAGAGGGCCCTAAAGGCTTATATTGCTACTTCTACTCACCTACTTTATCTAAAGAAAGTTTATAAGAAGGCTTGTTCTAAGGAGTGGAAACTTATAGAATAAGGTTTTTAGGAACTTGGTAATAAAAGAACGGATTCTCTTCTAATAGAGAGGAAAACAACTTTAAATACCTTAGTAGCTGCTCTTCTTAGGTCCCCCTTAGGTGACTTATTCTTTAGTAATCCTTCTTTATTAATACTGCCTAACCTCTTCTCTTCTAATACTCCCATATCTTTCTTATAGCGTTTTTTAAATTATTTAGTGGTTTTTAGGTAGTTTTGTTATAGCCTATCTACTTAACCTTATACTATATTTTATTGTTAATTTCCTTATAACTAACAATCTTTAAAACTTCCTATTTATCCTCCTCTTGGCCTCTATATATGTCTGCCTATAAACTAGTGGTTTAATATTTCTATATACTAGCTCTAGTATTGCAATATGCTATATAGGGCAGATCTTTATTTTCTTTAGTAAGTTAAGTCTATATATAACTTCTAAGATCTTTACTGTAACTGTAAATAGTCCTAGTCTAACATAGTCTAACTTCTTGCTTAGTTGTTGACTTTTAAAATTTTTATATAGTAGCCACACTTTATCTCCCTTCTTAAGATCTAGTCCCTTAGATCTTTTAGCATTATAGTACTTTTTTATCTTTATTTGTACTAGTTTGGCTATTTCCTTAGGGTAATTATAAAGATTTATTAGAGTCTTTATGCTTTCTTTAGCTATACTACTTATCTTTTTTATTTATTATGGTAACAATAATATCCTTGGCTTGTACCTATAATTTACTTTAAAAGGTAACGTGTCTATCCCTTTTTATAGTATTGTATTATATGCAAACTATATAACTAGTAGTAATAATACCTAATTATTCTATGCGTAATTAATATAATATTTTAGGTACTGTTCTAGTGTCTAGTTTAGTCTCTCTGTTTAACTATCTATTTATAGGTAATATACTATTAACGTTGCTACTTAAACCCCTTATTTGGCTAAGAATACCTCCTAGAACGCTACTATAAATCTTAGGTCTTTATCCAATATAACCTTTATTAATGCTCTATATCTTATAAATACCTCTTTAATATAGATTTTAGCCACGTCCTCTACTAAGATTTCTTCTATATATGCTACAAAGTAGTCCTATTTGGTTAACTTATCTACTATTATAAGGATTGCGTCGTAATCCTGTTTAGTAATATGGTCCTTTAACCTTAGTAACTTTATAATAAAGTCCTATAATATAACCTCCTATAGTCTTTCTGGTGTTTTAATAGGTTATAGCCTTCTATACGGTTTATGCCTTGCTAGCTTATTTCTTTAGCAATTTAGGCATTCCTTAGTAGTTTATTTCGCTATCCCCCAGATTTTATTAATAATGTATTCTTCTTAAAGTCTTAATAATAAGCCTGTAGCTCTGTTATATCCTTAAGTTATTCCCTTATAAAATTCTCTAATAAATTCTCTTGCTATTGACTTTAGGATATATATCGCTTCTTTATTAACATAGTTCTTATACTCTAGATCTTCTTCCTATGCTTCTTAGATCCTTTATAACTACTCGCTCTCTAACGTTTTGTAAACTTGTTTTAGTCCTTCTATTATGGCTGCTAGTTTTAAATAATTATACCTAATTAAACCGTCTTTGTCTTTTCTTAATATAGCGCCTAACGGTTTCTTATTGTTTTATAATTCTATCTTCCTACTAAGTGCATCTACTCTTGCGTTTTTAGTGCCCTTAATATACTAGATTTCGAAATGATATTTTATAAGCATTTTTGCCTATCTAACCTGTCTATAATTAAGTTCCTTTATTATTAGGAACCCTATTAGGTTTTTATAGTCCGTCTTAACCATAAATGGTTTTTCTATGCCTTATAAGAATGCTCTCTATTCCTTAAATGCTGCGACTGTACCTAGCAATTCCTTATTATAGATATTATAGTTTAGTTCTGGCGGTGTTATTTTTCTGCTATAATACGCTACTAGATACCATCTGTCTAGATGCTTTTATAGTAGGTATGCTCCTAGTACAAAGTCTAACGCATTTATTTCTACAACCATGTCTAGCTTTAATTGGTAGATCTTAAGGATTGGACCCTAGGTGAACAGTTTTTTAAGTTCCTTAAACAGCCTTTTCTGCTCATTGCCCTATATTTACGGTTCTTCCTTTTTTATAAGTCTTATAAGCGGTTTAATATTCTTTAACTACTATGCTATAAATCTCCTATAGTAGTTGCAGAATCTTAGAAACGATCTTAACTATATAACGTTCTCTAGTTCTTGCTAACTAACTATAGCCTTAACTTTTTTTAGGTTTATGCTAATTTTTCCTAGCTTAATAATAAACCCTATAAAATTGGTTTTTTTTATAAAGAACTTGTATTTCTTAATTGCTACTGGCATCTTTTCTTCTTATAGTCTCTTTAAGACCCATTTAATATATTCTCTATACTCTTGCTTACTTATTAAGTAGATAATAACATTATTGAGGTATACTATAACAAACTTATTAAGGTGTTCTCCTAATATACTATTAATCCTTTTTTAAAACGTTGCTAATGCATTTATAAGCCTAAACTGCATTACTAACGGTTTATATAGTCCTTTTTTTGACCTAAAGACTGCCTTCTACTTATCTCCTTTTTTAATCCTAATCTAATAGTACGCCCATCTTAGATCTATCTTTATAAAGATTTACGTATTACCTATCCTATCTTAGATTTCGCTAATTAAGGGTGAAGAATACCTATCCTTTTTTATAATGCTGTTTAACTATCTGTAGTTAATATATATCCTAAGTTTTCTGTTCTTTTTTGGTATAAATAGTACTAGATATCCCGCCAATGACTATAATGGTCTAATATATCCCTTTTATAAGTTTTTCTGAATAAACTTCTTAATCGCTACTAACTTGGTTTTAGTAAGCTTATAGATTAGAAAGAACTTTAGACTTATTCCTGGTTCTAACTCTATCTTATAGTCCCATGCTGCGTATTCTAATAGCTTTTTACTTTCTAGGCCCCATAACCTTTCGCCATACTTATAGTATCTTTTTGGTATATAATTTAAACTTCGTTTAGTCTCCTTATAAGTTACTCCAACTTAGTACTATACTATCTTAGTTTGCTGCCGTATCCTATATTATTAAGTGTCCCTAATATCGACCTAACCTATAACCTAATTAATTTTTAGATTGTACTCCTGTAATTAAGGTATTCCTAGTATTACCTTGTCCTTTCCTAACGGTGAGATATTAAAAGACATTTTAACTTGTTTTCCTTTAATAGTTAACTAAATAGGTCCTATTTTAAGATTAATAGTGCCTCCTCTATAGGCTATTAGATCTCCTAAAATAATTATTAATGGGTATAGGTATTCTTTCTATCTATATAGTAACCCTACTCTTTTAACTGCTGCTAGTAATATATAGTTTCTTATCGCTCTACTGTCCACTAATGCTTTAAACTTTTAACTTTGCTAACTAACTTTTAGGTTTAGGTGTCAACCTATAACTCCTTTAAGGGTCTAAGGCTCTACTACTAGCTCCCTCTAGTCCTATCGGCCTTCGCTTTTCCTAACTATTAACTATTACTTTTTAACTGTACTTAGTCCTTCTATAGCTAATACTTAGTTTATCTCTTATCTTTAATATGCTATGACAAGTATTCTTTAGGCACTCCCACTACTATTATCTGTTTAGGTATTCTTTTATAAGAAACCTTCCTGGTTAAAGTATTAAGTCTCCTAGCTCTTAAACTTCTACTAGGTGCTAACTATGTATATACTTAGCGTTCCTATATTGCCTTTTATCTATTATCCAATATATTCTTATTAGATACTTGCGATATTTATCCTTAGGTATTCTATATACATTCTATATATTATTTATATATATAATCTAGGCCAATGTGTAATACACTAAGTGCTTTAGATTAACTCGTGGCTTATTTTCGCTTTTAAGTTTAAACCTATCCCATGTTAATCTAATTGTTACTATTAGTACTAATACTTATATTATTTCCCTCTAGTCTATAGCTTACTCTTTTAGATTTTTTAATGTTATAATTAAGGCTCCCTTAATATAACTTATCTGTTTTTCTAATATAGTTTGGTTTGGTATAACCTTCTTATTTAACTATACAGTAAAATGTCTTTAATACGATACCGTTTATTCGGCCGAGCGTATCGTAATACCAATGGTATTGTTATATTAAGAGTTACGTGTAGGGTAAATAAGCAAGAAAAAGAAGAGCTTTATACCTAAAAAGGTTTAGGATATCTACCTCGCGGGCCAAATAGGGCCCTCTCCCATACAAATTCTCTACTGGTTATACCAATATTGGTGGTAAGTGCTTAACGATATCGTTAAAAGTCAGATTATCGTAATATTACACCAAAAAATGCTTGATCAAGGGGTGTAGATCGTAATGTAGAGGGTATCGTTATATACCCTATATTGTATTAAGGAGATTTTACTATATACAAAAGTCTTCCCACTTATTATTTCCGTGTTGCTTATACCACTTCCGGTATAGCTCTATAAGTATATATAATCTATTTATAAGGAAGTATCTTTTTATTACTATATTGCTGCAACCCTTTATATATCGCTCTGTAAACCTAGTTAGAATTCTTAGATTCTTTTCTTCTTCTAGGTTGCTTAACTACTTAGCTCTTAGCATTTCTACCCTTGGCCTATTAGTAACTTCTTATATAGGTGCTCTGTCCTTTATATATCCTAATATAGCTAATCTCTAGTCTAGCTTCTATTCTTACTATATAATAATTTATTGTCTAAACTTATCTAAACTTTCTTTTAGTTTTCTTCTTCTAAAAGGATCTTTGAAGTCTTTTTACTTCTTAATTACTATATTAACTTTTTAATCTTTAGGCTAAATACCGTGTTTACCTAGAACTGCTATAAACCTTATTTGTTCTTTAAAGTCTTAGTTTCCTAGGAATTGTCATCCCATGCTTATTTGTTTGTCCCTAAACTAAGCTACTGCCCTATTCTACCAGTTATCGTCCATTATAGGTCCTTAGGTTTATTTTATCTCACTTTAATAATTTTAAGCGTCTTTTATCTTGTCTTAAGAATCTTAAGCCTATAGCCTTTTGCCTTTATTAAGTAGTAAGCTAGCACTAATAGCTATCTACTTACTTAATCTTCTTTAGGTATTGCTTCTTTTATCTTATAAAGCGATAGATACCATATCTACTAGTGTTATAATACCCATTACTGAACCGCGTTCTATAGTGGTCTTAGTCTCTACTTCTATTACGTTATTAAGGTTTAAGTACCCCTAGCTCGCCTCTTTTTCTTTCTTATTACTATTAATTAATAAGTACTCTAACTCTATTATTAGTGTTGCTAATCTTTGTCCGCATATTGCTGTAATATCTTAATCTAGCTTATAGAGTTAATCCTATTCTTTATCTAACTCTCTAGTTCCATTAAGTTCTCTTAATTTTAGCTCTTATGGCTAATAGCTTACGCTATACTTAGCGTCCTTATAAATTTGGTATACGTTATTATAACAATACGCAAAGTGTCTAACTAAACACTCCTTAGTCTTACACAATACTCCTATATTTACTTTATTGTACTTTAATAACCTTATACCTTTTACCGCATGGCTACTCTAACTACCTCTATAGTCTCTAGTAAAATAATCTTGTTTTCTATAATTTATATAAGCTCCCTTTTTAAACCACTCTTCTTATTATAGAGTCTGCCTAAACGTCTTCTACTATTAAGATCCCTAGTTTAGCCTCTGCTTTTTGGTTCTATAATTACTTAATCCTTAACTTCTAGGTTTCTATAGTTTCTTATTCTACTTCTTAAATTCTCTCGTACCGTTTAAGTCTATTAGCTCTAGCCTACCATTCCATAGTTTATAATTCTGCGTTTGTTATTACGTACTCTGCGCCCTATATAACTGTGGAACTCTATCTTACCCTTTCTTAGCTTATTCCCTCTAATAGATCCTATTATTAATCTTAATTAACTAATTTATTAGGTCTCTTAGAGTCTCCGCATTCTCTATTAGGATAATTACATCCTAGACTTTAGCCTTAAGTCTCTATTTATACTATGCTATAAGCGCCTTATTATTCCACTTAACCTATATTGCGAGTATCTGGAACTATATTGTATACTTAATTGCTAAAGTGCGTTGTATTAGGTTTTCAAGCTTTCTCTCTATAGTAATTATTGCCTCTAGGTTACTAAATATCTATATTAACCTTTCTACAAACCCTTTCTAACTGGCAAATATATACCGTACTTTTTAATTAGTAGTTGTTATTCCATTTATTTGGATTTTAGTAAGGTAAGATTTAAACCACTTAAGTGCTCTTCCAGTTAAGAACAATCCTATATACGCCACTTAATCTATAAACGTTGCCAACTTTGCTCCTTCCTATATAACCTTAAAGTGCATTTACGTAAGGAACCCTTTAAGTTTTAACTTCTCTCCTAAGAATTGTTTAATTAACATAGCTTAACTTTTACTACTCTAATTCTGTTAAGTCTTTCTTTAAATATTTAACTGTTATCTATTATTTAATTAACTATTTCCTATAACTAACTTACTGTGACTAGCTGTGAATCTATATCCTTTATACTAGTGTCAGTCCCTAACCCTAAGGTTATAGCTGCCGTAGATGGCGTCGTGACTAGTGCTTTTAGTAATATATTGTTTAACTTTATTAATACCATAACTAGGTAGTAAATGTATAACAAAGCTTTGGGGGGAATACTACAGTAGACCTATTATTAGGCTAGGTTATATAGGTAAACAGGAAGTTAATAATATAATAAGTACAAGTAATAACTGGTGGAGTAGTTACCTAATAGATTAATTTTAATTGTATTCTAAGATTTACTATAAGGGAAGAACTATCTAGGTAGGGACTGTAGGTCCTTAAATACACATCCATACTTCTAAGAAATCCTCCTTATATATAAGATATGTAATATATATATTGTACATATATTCCCTTTATACACTGCGTATATTATATATAATATTATATAACCTTGGTTACTATTCCTCGTTACATAGTTCCACTAGCTCCATTCTAAACTATACCCTTATTAACCAACTAGCTTCTTCTAACTCTTCTCTAAGTAGTCGTAATATTATACTTAAAGCGTCTATAATATCTAGGTTTACTCTATTCTGAAGCCCTTATTCTAATCTAAACTTACAACTAAACAACTCCTTAGATACTTCCTTTTCCTTAAAGATTTATCTATTCTTATAATATACCCTATTGTTCCATTAATTAAACCTTTTATCTATATCTTACCTTATATTTAAATCTTTTCTAATCCCTTTTAGAGGATAGTTAGTTTAATTTTTCTATAATGTCTTTAAAAGGAAAACTAACTTATATACTAAATAGTAATATACTAGTAATATAACTATGAAACGCCTTAGAATATAAGATACTTTCTAAATCTTAAGATAACTAGATATTTATAAACGTTAGATAATAGTTTCATTTATATACCTAGGCCTAATAGGAGCTTAGTATAATTACTAGTATCCTGCTAAATAATACTAACCTAAAGGAGCTAAATAAGCTGGCTAAGAAAATAGTTAACTTATAGAGTATTATTAATTTAATAAAGCCCTCTTATTATTTCTTAAGCGAAGAATATAAGCTGTATAGCAAATATATACACTAAATAAAATTTAACACCCTAGTTAAGAAGTTACTATCTAATATTAGTAGTACTACTTAATAGTAGTTAAACTAGTAGATTACTATAGCTAAGAACTAATTTAAAGTCAATAATATTAACTATAACTACAAGTAATATACGCGCTAGGCTATTAAAGATCTTATAAAAGAAAAGGTAATATTAGTAAGAAGGGAGGGAAGGGGGTTAAAGCACCTATAGGAGCTTCCTAAAATTATATAATCCTTACTTAGCTAGTATATAGAGTCACTCTTTATAACGACTCTACCCTATAAAGTCTATACTATTATATACCTACGCCTTTGCGTAATAGATAATAACTTAACTAGTTTATTACTAGCTAGGTACTATAGATAAAGGTCCTTCACTATTAAATAAGTTTAAATATATAGTCTAAGACTAGATTAAGAACCCTATAGTAAGACGTTTTAATAATACTACTATATACTATATAGCTATTATTAAAAAAAACTAAAATCTTAATATCTTTTTAGGCTATATATATAGCTTAGAGAACCGCCCTTTAAATATCCCTTTTATTAATTCTAATTAATAGGTAGACTTTTAGTTCTTATATCTCTTAATCTACCTATAGTAGAGCTCTTCCGCTAGAACTTTATTAAATAGGTAAAAACTATTAAGGACCTCTTTACTAAAATCTGCTTTATAGAGTAATTACTTAATACTATAAAGCTTGTAGAAGACCGCGTAGTTAGCAGTAGTAGATCTTCGCGCTTAGAGTGCGGTTATAGTATAGACTCTATAGGTTTAAGTTTAAGAGATAGAATCTGGGGAAGACGACGCTTTCCTAAATAAATTCTTAGAGAGACTACTTAATAGCTAGATAGACTAGAGGACCCCCTAAACGCTAGTATAATATATATAACTTATATAAAGGATATAAGTAGTAACTATAGTAAATAAAACTAGTAGTAAGCTACTTAAAATAGATTAGGCCGTTTTTTAGAAAACTTAAAGCACTATTAGTATATATCTCTTAACTATAACTAGGACCTAATATAAAGAAAGAAAAGAAATATATTATTATATATATTATAAGAAATACGCCCTAGGGTAAAGTCCGTCTATATACCCTATATAATAATAAATACTAAGTTAACCTTATTAGTTAAGATATTATCTATAGGTATAACCTATCCATATACTACGTACTATATTTATATAAGTTTATTATATGTTCTCTTAATAGTAACCGGGCAATAATTTTGAATACTTATAATCTTATAACTCCTACTAGTAACTCTTAGGATACTTCTTATACTATTAGCCCCTAGGCGTTCTAGGGCAGCTTATTTAATAGTTATAATATAGTTCTTAAATAGGATTATTAACCAGCTTTTATTTTAGATTTTTTTTATCTAGTATACTTTAAACCCTAGGTGCCTCTAAATAGTTATCTTTAATATACCTTTAGTAAATATCAAAGCTTATAAAATAACCTATTTACTATAACTAAAAGATTTCTTTATACTAGTTATAAATATAGTAAAGAACCTATTATTACTAGTTAGAAATAACGTGCATGATAGGCGAGCTGCCCAGATAGGCGAGCTGCCCACCTTAAAAACCCACCAAAAATTAGAAAATTCACACTTTAATATCTTAACAACCACTTAATAATAAATTCTAATAATTTGGATTTGGACTTTTATATATGCTCTATAGCCTCTATTAAAGTTGCATTGTAAATAGATTAGTATTTTTTAAAATATAGTAATTTAGCCTTATTTAGGGGCCAAAATAAGGCCAAAATTCTATATCTTAAAAACTACTAAACTGTTTACAATGCAACTTTAATAGAAGCTGTAGAGTATATATAAAAGTCTAAATCTAAATTATTAGAATTTATTATTCAGTGGTTGTTAAGATATTAAGGTGTGATTTTTCTAATTTTTAGTGAGTTTTAAGGTAGGTAGCTCGCCTATTGTGTATATTATAGTAAAGGATCTATAATTACTAGTGGCGAGTACCTATATAGACTCTCTAATAGTAGAGAATACCTTTACTTAAAGGGGAGGCAATTAAAACCCTAGAACTATTAAGTATATCTATAAAAATGTATATTAGCTACGCCTACTTCTCTACTAGCTCCTAGACGCGTAGTTTTATATAATAGTCGCTTTAACCTCCGCCGCCCTTAGCCTATTAGATATATATAGAGAGTATACTAATATCTTCTTTAATAAGATAATAAGAACGCTATTATAAAACTTTAAATATAATTATATAATTAACTTAGAAGAAGACTAAACGCTACTGTAGATGCCTATTTATAACCTCTTATAAAACAAGTTGTAAATCCTATAGAAGTACTTAAATAGTACTTTTAATAAAGGCTATATTAGGCCTAATAAGTCGCCTACTAAAACGCCTATTCTTGTTATACTAAAGTAGACAATATATTATAGCTATATATTGACTATAGCCGTCTAAATAAGGTTATAGTTAAGAACTAGTACTCCCTACCGCTAGTTAGTGAATTCCGTAATAGACTTAGCTATATAAAGATATTTATAAAGCTAAATCTTCGCGACATATACTATAGGCTTTATATTAAAGAGACGGGTAAATAGAAAACTAAGTTTAGAATATAATATGGTTACTTTAAGTGCTTAATTATACTATTTAACGTAGCTAACATCCTAATGCCTTTTTAGAGCTATATTAATAGAGCTCTATAAAACCTAATAAATAATATATATATTTTTTCTTAAAGAATAAGAATAAGTATATTAAGTAAGTACTATATACTAAACCCTTTAAATACTTTTTTAATACTAAGTTTATTAAGTTTATTGGCTTTCTTATTACCTATAAAGGCGTTATAATAGATCTTATATAAGTTAGGCTATTAAGAAATAGCCTAAGCCTAAGTCTTATAAAGATATTTGGGTCTTCCTTAGCTTTATTAACCTTTATAGATAATTTACTTAAACTTATTTAGATATTATATAGACGTAATATAATCTAATATTAGATAAGATATAATAGAGGTATAAGTCTAAAAGAGGGCTAACTAAATAGTATTAACCTTAGTCTCAACCTAAGGATACTTTGTATACGTTTTATATACTATACGCTATAATTATATAGGCTTTACTACTTCGCCACCTTAACCCTATTTTACTTTTAATAGTAATTACTAATGCCTCTAACTATATATAAGCTAATACTTCTATAGCTTATAAACTGGAGAATTTAACGTAATTAGTACCCTATTACTTATTATAGCTAAAAGTTAAACAACCTAAAAGTATAGCACAATATATAATAAAAACTACTTACTACAGCATAATACTTTAAGGTATAGCGCTACTACCTTAAATGTACTATATATATAATATATATACTCTATGTTTATAATAATATTAGGTACTTTATAACTATTAAAAGCTTATCTATTTATTAGACCTAGTATACTAAGGAACTAACTATATTTAATTTTAAGATTAAATATAGGCCTAGTAAAGTAAATCCTACTAAGATATTAATCTGGCGCCTAGATTATACGAAAGGCTTTAAAGATAGTAGTAAGAGAGTAGTTATTAATACTATACTACCTATATTATAGTAAAACTTATAGGTTATAGACCTTATAGAAGGTCTTAGTACTACTATACTAAAACCGTAAGTAGTATATATATATATATATATAGTATATAAGCAGCTTTTAAAAATCCAGCCCTAACGGACTAGGGTATCCTACTATTCTTAATAAGAATTTAACTAGCCTAATAACGCTATATCCTAAAGAAGATCCCTTAGCCTAAGTAACAGTCCCCTATAATAATCCTATAAGTTACTAACGTATTATATATAACTTTACTAATACTAGCTTTATATAAAGTCTTATACTACATTAAGAGGTAGTAGTAACTACTTTAGTTAAAACGGCTTTTAAAGAATAGACTCTAAGTTGCTAATTAATTTTATCTATAGAGTATAAAAAGAGAATACCTTTATGCGTTTTATACGTTATTAATTAATCTAAAAGAAAGTTCCTACTAGTAATAAGAATTATATTCCTAATAATTAAGGACTTTTAAGGCGAAATAATAAGGTCTAAGTACTAAATTATATACTATTATAGTAGGAGATCCTTAAGCGGAATTATAATAACCTTACCCTATGCAACGGTAAAGTCTTACTAGAAAGTGATCTACGCACTAATAAAATAACAATTAGATATCCTAACTTAATCCGGTTGGTTCTATTAGGCTAGATCTTATTAATAACTATAGAACGAACTGTACCGCTACAAAGGATAATAGGTTACTATTGATTTAACTATACCTATAAAGTAATTACGTGAAAGTATCCTTAAAACGGCCTTACTAAGGATCTCTATATAAGCCTAGCGGCATTATTTACTTAACTTTATTATAGATTTCCCTAAGTTTAAGACTTATAATAGTGTAGAGTATAACTATATCCTTATCTTTATAGACTATTTTATAAAAATAGTACGCTACTACCCATCTAGTACTAACTTATCGTCATCCGCTACGGTATATTTACTATATACTTTAAAGAGTTATCTACTATATTAAACTTATACGCTACTTTTTCTAATTCTCTTAAGCTTTTTTAAATTCCTTACTAGCTTACTTTATTACCTGTATTTGCTAAACTGGATTAGGTTTTAAGTATTTTACTATTAATTATATTTTATAGTAGACCTTAACTAATTAATTTATATTTAGCTTTAGCTTTAATAATTCTAATACAGAACCTGGCTATCTTTATAAATTGTTCTTTAATACTTTTAATAGAATCTTAAATTCTTTAGCCTAAGTCTTTCTATATATTAGATATTCCTATTCTATTAACCTATTATACTCTCCGCGCCCTAGCGAATTTAATATAGATTTTAGCACTTTTTATATATTATTAATATAATCTAATACTAATAGTAGAATCTCCTAAGTATTTTAAAAGCTTTTCTTATTGCTATTTCTTGTCTTTATAAAGCCTTTTATTATCTTGGGTTTCCTTATTACTTTTACTTAGTGGGTTTTAATTTCGCCCCTTAAACGGTTTAATATAATCTCCATAATTACTATTTAAATTATACCCTAGATTCTCTTTGTTAAGATATTCAAATATCTGTACCTTAATCTACTATAGTTGTGGCCTACTGCCGCTATATCTATTTATTCTTATAAAGTAATATATTATATATAAATTATTATTATAAAAGGTTTAAAGGTCTTAGCTTTAACCTTATATTAATCATTTTATATTCCCGCTTATAATATTCTTTAAATTTATAGTTATAGTAAACTATATTCTTCTTACTATATGTACCCTTAGATCTATTACCCATAAACTAGCTTCTTACGCCATCGGCAAAATGTCGTCCCATGTCCATGGCCTGAATTACCGATAGTTGACGTAATTCGCGCGCAGTTGAGGTCATTGACAGGTCATTGACCAGCTTAACTGACTAGCCTATATCGAGTTTTTTTGGCACGCAGCCTGCGCAATTGGCGATTTTATTTTACCTTATACTAAATTTAATAACTTCCTACAGTCTTAATAGATTACTATATTAAAAATCTAGACGATTTCATTAACTATATATAATTCTATAGCCTTAAATCGAGGCTTGGCAACAGTTGATTTCGGTGTGAATTGAGTGGGACCGTGCACGGAAGGGGGCAAACTCCTAGTCCCCCACAGCTGTTGCGGGCAGTGAAAAGTTTTCACATGTGATGGTGAGATCTCGAAAGCTACCAATGATGATACCCTCTCACAGTAAATAACTACTAGCTCTTATCCCGAGCCCACCCTGTGTAATCCTCATAGATAAGAGTCGCATTCAACGTTCCCTGACCCCCCAATCGATGATAGATATCGACGACCCCTCACGGTCGAAAAACGAACGAACGAGTAAACACCCCTTCCTAACCTAGGGCGATACTCCCCCGCGGAGCATGATAGGGCACTCGTCGTCAATTAGTCGCATCCTCTCAGACAACTAATTTCGTATAGGATTGCTTACAAGAGAAAATGCTGTCTCTTATACGATGAGGCACATGGGCCTTGAGTGTTCATTTTTCTTCCAGAGACATCCTGTACCATATGCCCCGTTTAAGCCATGGAAGGATCCCAAGCCTGAAATATTTACCTCCCTGGTTACAATCTGTGAAGCTGCAGGCTTCTCCTTCGACACGATAAAGCACGTTCTGTGTCCTACTCCGGCTTTATTTGCACGCCGGTTCACAATCGTCGCTCAGATACATAGCTCAGATACATGTAATTTTAAAAGTATCATTTTCTTTAAGGCGGTTTAAGCCGTTAACCTGCAACTTGTTTACAACTCGGAGGCTGTACAATTATGCATTCCAGATCCTCTTGACTGCTTCTGTGATGCCAACATCGCTTGTCTCAAATTCGTACAATGAAACTCCCACTAATATTGTCGCAACCCGTAGTATCCACATAAGGAGATTCCTGATCACCGGGACTCGTTTGTTTGGGAAGTAATCGATAATCGAAGACCTGTAATATGTTAGCTTGATTTTGCTGTTTCTGGGGCGGTATAAAGCTATACTGGAATCCAACGTATGAATGAATGAGTAAAAGAGAGCAGAGAGTGGCGTCCATGATGGGATTCAGAGAACCGGCCGCAAACGGTGCAACTGTTAGAGGAATGAGACCAGTAGAGACAAGCCTAGCAGTCATGATTAGTTAAATAGATATGTGTATGGATAATATGTCTCCACCTCTCAAAGGACCAGTGATAGCTTCCATGTGACGGCGAAGGATCGGGTACGACTGCGGGGTCATTGAGGGTTCCCTCAATTTTCTGTGGGAGAGGAGGAAGAATTGGTCGGCGGCCAGTGGCATGGAAAGCAGCAATCCTCGAAGCTCCTGGCAGAGCATCTCGTACAAATGCCGATTGCAGAGGTCGTCGGCTCAATGGTGACGCATGGCTGATGGTAGAGCGGGCAATGGTGGAGGCCATGCGCTTAGTAGGCGCAGCGCTGCATACCTGGCGGAGCAGCGCAGGTCGAACCGTTGGAGCCATTGCAATCGAAGCGGAATGCGTAGTTGTTCAAGAAGTGAAGTTGAGCGTTGAAGGAGGGATGGAGGATAATGGCCTCGGGTGATGCTCTCGAATTGCGCGTAATGTGATTGGTCGAGCTCCCGAAGGTCAAGCAAATCTCTCGAACCTCAGACGATGCTGCAGAGACCTCTGAAGCAGCACCCATCTCAACCGCCATCTCATCCACCCATAGCTGATCCTCTTCTCTCCTCTGCGTTGTCATGGCTTCAAGGCGGCTAGCTTTTAACCTCCGGCAAAGCCTTCGCAGCCGCGCTGCCCTGAGATCTGTTCAGCCCTTGACAAGAGGCCTGGCAACTCCCGTCAGCCATGGACCAAAGACAGAGTCAACAACCCTGAGCAACGGCTTCACGGTATGGAAAATATATTACTAGGCCATGGAGCATCAATTGATTGATTTGGCAGATCGCTACGGAGCATTCACCTTGGGCTCAGACGTCGACGGTTGGCGTTTGGATTGATGCTGGAAGCCGCGCAGAGACCGGCAAGACCAATGGCACTGCTCACTTCCTGGAACATCTTGCATTCAAGGTAGGATTGCTTATGAATAGTGTGACGTGCAAGATTCTAAGGTAATTGGCATGTAGGGAACCCAGAAGCGCACCCAGCAACAATTGGAGCTCGAAATAGAAAACATGGGTGGTCATCTAAACGCCTATACTTCGGTGCGTATTCGACAAATATCAGCACTTTCTAATTATTCTGACTATCATACAGCGGGAGAATACTGTCTACTACGCAAAATCTTTCAACTCCGATGTTCCGGCCACCGTCGATATCCTCTCTGATATCCTGCAAAATTCGAAGCTCGAGTCACAAGCAATTGAGCGAGAGCGCGATGTCATTCTTCGGGAACAGGAGGAGGTGGATAAGCAGTTAGAAGAAGTTGTTTTCGACCATCTTCATGCCACTGCATTCCAGGGTCAACCTCTTGGCCAGACAATCTTGGGGCCGAGGGAGAATATCCAGAGTATCTCAAGAGATGATTTGACTGGCTACATTAAGACAAACTACACCGCCGATCGCATGGTGCTTGCTGGTGCAGGTGGTGTCCCGCATGCGCAGCTTGTTGAGCTTGCGGAGAAGTACTTCGCTAGCCTTCCGTCTGGGCCGCCAACATCGCAATCATCTGCTATTGCAGCTGCCCAGAAAGCTAAGCCAGAATTTATCGGTTCCGAGGTTAGGATCCGGGATGATACCATGCCAACAGCCAATATTGCTATTGCCGTGGAAGGTGTTAGCTGGAAGGATGATGACTATTTCACTGCGCTAGTCACGCAAGCTATTGTTGGAAACTGGGACCGTGCAATGGGAAGCTCCCCATACCTTGGCAGCAAGCTTAGCACTTTTGTGCATACCAACGGCCTGGCTAATAGCTTCATGAGCTTCTCAACGAGCTACAGCGATACTGGGTAAGCAATCCGTTTCGCTCGAGGGTTTTGTTACTTGAGCAGTTGGAGACTAATGATGATGATGCAGACTGTGGGGAATCTACCTCGTGACTGACAACGTCACCCGCATTGATGACCTTGTACACTTCACTCTTCGCGAATGGTCCCGGCTGTCATACAACGTCACCGAGGCTGAAACAGAGCGTGCTAAGGCCCAACTTAAGGCTTCAATACTACTTTCTTTAGATGGCACAACGGCTGTTGCAGAAGACATTGGCCGTCAAATCATCACCACCGGTCGCCGTCTGAGTCCGGAAGAGGTTGAACGTGTTGTTGGCGCCATCACAGAGAAGGACGTAATGGACTTTGCCCGAAGGAAGCTGTGGGACCGCGACGTTGCTATCAGCGCTGTCGGTCAGATCGAGGCCCTATTGGATTATAACCGCGTGAGAAACGACATGAGCCGAAACGCGTCGTAGAAATAAGCAGAGAGCGTTAAAGCTGAGTTTTACTTTTGTTAGAACGTGGGGAAGTATCTTGTACACTTTAGCCGAAGAATTTCATTTGCTGTACAGTGTTAATTCATGAAAAATGGATTCGAGAAATAGATGCATATGCGCTTGACCGGTTGTGTCTCTGGGATTTATCAAAATGTTGTTCCGGCAATGATATGCTACAATACGGTAGGACTCGGGATAACTGTACTCGTATGATGCAGGGGCACTCCCACCAAAGAAGACACATCATAACGGCCCCCAAGCGTGGTGTTGGGACGACTACTCAATTGTAGGCACCGCCCCTACATCGGTGATCGCAGGAGCTTTTCTGTATCTACTGGATGTGACTGCTCAGGCATCCAGGAAGGTAATTCTTATACGAGCAGGTTTTCTCGCAAGACGCCCATGTGACCAAGTTCCAGGCAGCGAAAAGATCTTCGGCGCAGCCTCCGACAGGGTTCGATATGAAGATCTTATTTAGGTTGTTGCGTCAACCGGAGCGCCTTAGGAGTTGTGCCGGCAGCTTCAGAGTTTTCTGATCAACCCCAAGCACCGCCGCCGACTAATCATGACGAGCGGATTGCCGATATATGTACTCTTTGCTTGCTTCTAGGACGGGGAGTTGGTGCCGGAAGTCAGTTCCCACACATGGGGTGAGAAACTGTAGACGGTTGGTAAGTGGGTGCCCATCGGTATGATCTTATTTTTGGCTTCCTTCGCATTTGGCACACATTTAGCACAACGGCAGCGTGTCTGTCGAGGGCATCATCATTTCGGATGCTAGGGGGACCAGCAGAGGTACAGGTAAAGAGAGGCTTTCATATGAGCATGATGCAGGGCCTTTGTGAGGGAAATCAGGGTAGTGAAACCCCGGGCGCACTTGGGAGCCGCCGAGCAGCGCCCTGCACCTAAGCATGGGTGCAAGTGGTTATGACTTCATTGGTGACATGGGCGGTGATGTGTTAGGGGCTGTCCAGGGCGTGTGAGAGGGCTGTTCGGGGGATTTAGCGACAGATTGACGAAAGGCTTGCCCTACGTGGCAGCCCGTGGGCTTAGCTACAGGTGCGGCGGCAGGCTTGGGGAGGGCTGATCGTCCTCCCACGTCTCACCACCGCGCAGTTACATCAGAAGAGGCCTCAAAGGCGGATAAGACGCCGTTGATCCCCTGGGAGGGCATGTTGTGCCCGATGCAGCGATCGGCGTTGGTGGCTAACTCTCCCGCCTCCACCACCGCCGCCGTGACAGAGCAGAGTCTGCCTTCTTGTTGCGTCTACGGGGCACCGTATGATTTCTCACAGCTGGCGGTCTGTCCGGCCAAGCAGCGCTATATCAGATTTATCTGGTGACCGAAGCAGAGCCGTTAAGATAAATAATTAGCAGCAGGCCCAGTATATGTTTAGCTACCTCCGAGGTTAGTGTAGGCGGGTTGATGATCGTCATCTTCTCGAAACCTGCAAGGCCTTCACTAGCACTGAGCGCCTCTCCACAGCGCTGACACTCGCACCACCAGTACCCGCAAATTGCAACGCCTTCGCCCGCTCCTGCCATAGTGAGCCTGACCGCAACAAATGATGTAAATTCAGCCCACGAGGCGGGGCGACTTGGAGACTTGCAGTGCCCTAACCATCACCTACACCCTACATTCCTCGAAGCCACACCTTCAATCAACTTTCCGACTTCCCAGCATCTTCTCCCTTCCCCCCCGGAAACAGGGGTGTCCCACTCAGGGTCCCGACGTTAATTGCTTAGCGCGACGCCCACTGCCCGCTCTAACACCTTGGCACAACCCACTATCCAACAAACCTTCAAGCGCCCACCTCCATCTCGCAGCTGCTATCGACACTTCTGGGCCGTCTATTGCCCTGACAGCTCTCACGTCCCGCCATGTCCATGCAGCAGATTGCTTCGTCGGGCTTTCCTACTGTAGCAGAACCCGCCGTGTGTCCTTCATCTGCCTCAGACAACGACGACATGAGCTCCTCCTCATCCTCCTCGGGCTCCGTCAGCGAAGATGGAGCCAAACCAGATACTACCAAACTCCAGAGACCGAAGTTAGGTAGCCGGAAATCCAGTGGCACCATCATAATACCACGCGACAGCCCGCACGTCGAGATGAAGGAAGAAGAATACGATGACGGCGATGCAAGGAGTATGAGTCCACGAAGGAGTAGCGAAGAGATCGAGAAGATGGGCCAGGAAGCTCGACTGGCGTTAATAGAGTAAGTACTCACAGGGCCTTGAGTTCCATCTCACTACCAGTTCCACCTCATTGAATCGCATCACATCGCACCGGCACACTTTCCGCAAGAACCGGATAGTCTCGTTACGGCGGTCACGCCGCTCGGCGGATGAAATATTACACATCATGAAAGTTATCGCATTTTCATGTTACCCTTTACACAACCAAACGAACTCCACAAGACCACCACTAACATCTATCTTCAACAGGCAAGCTAAAGCTCTCCAAGCAAGCTTACTCGAAATAGTCGACCGCGTTGAAATTGTGCGCACTGAACACGAAAAGCTGGAAGGGGGAAATAAGTTTCTACAATCGTAAGTCTTCAAATCCCATGTTGTCTGCTTCCGTGATAGCTTGCAGCGTCGTTCAAGGACCCATCGACTAATAGCCCCACTTCCAGATACATCGGCGAATTGATGCAAACTAGCAAAATCACTTCGACCGGCGCCGCCAAAAGCGGGAAAGGGAAGGGCAAAAGCCGCATCACGAAATAAGCTAGACCTGCCCAAATCACACTCAGCTGCGACCCGAAAACCCATCATCCTCAACATCGGCCAGCTCTAATCCATTTTCACGGCCTTAACTTCGTCCGTACACAGAGATGTTCCACTATGATGCCCATTAAGTCACGGTCTAACCTTCTCTAACTTATCAATTGCATCCACATCATCTGCCTCGTCCGAAGGACATGCGACTGATCGCATTTACGAAGCGTTGCATAGCAGCAAAGCGACACCGGCGTTAATTTCAAGTGCTTATTACACATTCTCCTCTTCTCACGAAGACCCATTTTAAATACTCTTTTCTCCATTCACTGAAAACTTGTTCTTCCTCTCTTCACATGTTTTCGGAAACATCATAGATTCCTTTCAACACCTCCGCTTCTCAACCTCCCTACCTTTTCAGGACGGCTTATGTTCAAAATTTTCTCTGGCGGCAAATTTACTGTTCGCAACAACTTTATAGGCCAAAGGAGGCGCACCTTTCATGCTTCATTGCGTTGGTTTAACTCTGTTTTGCGGCATTGGCATTAGCGGCGACGGCCCTCCGGTATCTAGGTTTATGGGTACACTTGTTTTATTTCGCATGGCCGCTATTTTTGTGTTTTGGATATCCTAACAACTGCTATTGGCCAAGAGGGGCAAGGCCTTTTTTTCGCGCGTGTTTGCCTTCCACTCGCTAGCTAGGTGAGCTATGTAGCATGCATGCAGCGAAACAAGGCTGTATAGGGGGTGGGTTGGATAGAAGCCGGCTGCCTGGCTACTGCGAGCGGAAGCGGAGACTGGAACGTGACAGATATTACGAAACAGGCAGTCTTTCGCGTTTCATCGAACTGTATGTGCTGTCGTGGACTGCATGTTTGTAAGATAAGTAGTTGCACCAATGCAAGCATGTTAATTAGTCAAAGACTTTGGATCAAAGTCTTTTACAGCACCAGCTCACCAGATTCGGTTTCTGCAAGTCGTGAGAGGTTCGAGGAAAACTAGTCGGGGCACTGCTGGATCGAGTGCTGGGGGGTGCTCCCCGGTCTCTTCAACTCTGGTTTCTGTTCTAGGACCTGTGCTTGACAAGTGACAGGTCTTACATTCCTACGATTTAGTCTGGCATAAAAGGCGCGGTATACCGAGTGGGGCCTTGCGAGATTGCCCTTTTGAGATCTGTACCTTTGAGGGCATAAGCTACCGGTACCTACCTATCCATGGAAGAATCATTTTTGGGATGTGAAGCCTTAAAGCAATGAGAAACGCATGATGTGTGGGGATGATCAGAAGAACCAAGAAAATTCTCACAGATGGTTGGTGTTGAGTAGAGTGGGAAAAGGGATTGGGCAACGGCATGGGGAAGGTTGATCCTCAAGGAATGATGTGCTAATTCGTGCGCCAGAAACAACACAATTCCGCCAGTCAAAGCAGGAAATGAAACGACCGGCGAGGCGGATAAGTCACCGAAGTCGGCATTGGCTTCCCTCGGCATGGTAGCAGAGAGGATGACAGTAAAGGAAGAGATCACCGGGAGACGAGAAACTCCTGTCCTCCATGTCATTCTTGCCTAAGAGCTCTCCATCCCGAAGTTAGAGAAACACTGTCTTGAGGAATGAAAGCCGCAATTACTCCATTCCCCATTATCGCAATCCCGAACCATCGTCTCTTCCGTTTCAGCTTTCTCAATCTTTTAGGCTGCTCAACCGTCATCGTCACTGGGTTTTTTGAACCGTTCTTATTTTTTTTGGGTGATTCACACTACCATCAAATACTACATTAAAAGAGTTTTATTGCTCCTCTTTATCTCATGTATCAATTATGTTAATGAACTTATAAGAAAAATACCGCAGCAGACATGCCCTATAATGGACCTGGCGATCTCAGCTGAGAACACAAAAGGAATTTATCAGATCCAACTCAATGTGATCTGACCTCTGGAAGAGTAGCTTCGAAGAATTGTTCGCCGAGAGCATCATGACATTGAATTTCTCTATTCTTGACTGGTGCGCGTATATTCCTCATTAGTCCAGCCGGAGTGCGACATCCCATAGGTTGGGCCGTCTCTTCTATCAACCGCAAAGCTCACTTTCTTTACATTGATTACTGCAGCAGACGAGAATAATTGGCGTTGTCTCCGTATATTCGTACCCGTACTCAAAAGGTGAATGGAAGCGTCATTCGAGCGGAAGGATAGATATACTGGCTCTATTACCTTGTGCCAAAGTTTGCAGACCCGAAGGGGCTGTGCAGGTTCATGGTAGAGGTTCCTCTCCTTGAAGCGAGCACTGCTATGCCACCCCCAGAGCCTAGAGTGAGGAAGATCTTGCTGATTGCCAGAACCATTTCGTAGATGACGGCTCTGAACTCGGCCGGCAGATCTAAGAGTTCAAAATGCTGAGGTTCTCGCATTGAGTAGCAGTGTAGGTGATATGTTGTGTTTGCAGTTGACATGGATCTGTAGCTCGAATAGCAGTGACCTAGTACTATCTTCATGATTGGGCCTTCATCCGTCATCGCTGAATCCGTAGGGGGTTTTTCGACAACTTTTAGATTCATGATTGTAGTATACCAGGAAAGAAAATATCAATGAAGTTTGGGTATTGTACGTGGGAACCGTCCCGTCGAAAGTATATTATTATGGCCAGTAGTTTGACAAGTTAGACGTATTAAACCTCACTAGCCATCGTGCGCAGAGGATTTGGAGAGGTTGACCTACCTATCACATATCGGGGGGGCTGATTTGGCGCGGTTACGACCCGGGTTACAGTCACCTCCGAAAGTTCGTTTACACGTTACCTCAGCAAGCTCAGACGCATAGAATCAATTAGCGGACATACGTATATCCGCTTGCGGATATCGCTAACCTTTTTTATCAAAAAGTTGATTCTATGGTATGCGAGGCCCGGCTTGTTACGGCGCTGGTGGAAAACGGTGGATTGTGGCAGTGGATTGTGGCGGATAATCGCAGACAGTTCCTTACTGTCGCAGACAGTTTCTTACTGTTTTAGACAGTCGCAGTCACGTGACCAGACGATCGTATCCCTTCGCACGGTGGCGTCCACAGCTGGGCGCCAAGCATAGGAACACCGTGCTCACCTGTACACAACCGCATATCACGAGCCCTAGAATCAGGGCCTCTGATTGGCTAAGTCCTTATCGATAGCTGTGGACGCAAACCACCGTGCGAAGGGATAAAACCTCGAGCGGCGCTACCCTTCTTCTCTTTTCCTTTCTCTAGCTTTGGATCCTCGTTTATAGACAATCCAATTATACAGGCTTGCACGCGTCCTTCTTGCTGTGCTCATGCCTTAATTAACTGAGTCGCTAACATTATCCAAAGCTCGTCTCTACTCTTTCTTCCTAAGAAGGAACTTAAATATATCCACAAGGCCATGAATAGGACAAGGACACAGAACAGGACCCTAAGGACATCACTAGGACCACAAGGACAGAGGACAGACCCCCAAGAACCAAAAGAACACAAACAGAACGCGAAACCTAAGAATAGGACACGCACGGACAATAACCCCCCCCCCCCCCCAAAAGGAAATAAACAAACACCAGAAATTACCCAATACCCCTACCACTATACCAAGAAATACAGCAGCTGGTAAAGCTGCTACAGGACCCGCAAATACCTCTAATAGTAGTATAAGACTAGAAGCTCTGCCAACCAGAATATAAGTACTATAAAAACAGGCCATAGCGCCCTAGTAAGATCTATAACCCCTATAGCACTAACTATACCGCCTACTAATAACTTAGCGGCTAGCTATATAGCTAGCCCTACTATAGGTCTAGCGAATACTTAACCTATATACAGTAACCCCTATAGATAGGCCCTTAGCAATTAAGGAGCCTACTTCTTATGCGGCTAGAAAAACCACTTTATAAAAAACTACCTAATAACGGCAAAGATAAATAAGGTCTTGTTAATTTAGGAAAATAGTATAAAGTTAGAAAAAGAGGAACCCTAAAGTAAGACTCCTCTTTAGGGTTAAAAGGAATTAATATGTTATATATTAATCTGGGTCGGCTAGTTAGTAGAAGAAGCTACACTATCCCTTATACTTTATTCCGTAATAAATATTAAGTTTTAACCTCTGCTTTAGCTAACTCTAGAGCAAATGCCTTTGCCTTAATAAATATATCGGGAAAATATTCGTAGGCTAGGTTTCAAGTCGACTTTATTAAGCGCGTTTCGCGTAATTGATATGTAATTGACCAACTTAACATGTAACTTGACTAACTTAACACGCAATTGACCAACTTAATATGCAACTTAACTAACTTAACACGCAATTGACTAACTTAATATGTAACTTAACTAACTTAATACGCAATTAACTAACTTAATAACTTTAAAAGCTAACTGCACATTCCTTAATATGCAATTAATATATTCAAAATTTAAATAACACATAGTTGACCAACTTAACAACTTTAAAAGTTAACTGCACATTTCTTGACATGCAATTGAGGTAATGTAATATATTATTTTAAAGTTGTATACCAATTACATAAATGAATTTTTACTATTTTTTTAGCCTGTAGTATGCTAGCTTATAATATATTATATATTAGGATCAAAATAATTTTATATAATCTTATATAATCTTATACAATCTTATACAGTCCCATACAGTCTTATATAGGTTTATTATTATATTATATATTATAGGTTCTATGCTAGCTTAGCTACTTTTGCTATTTGTCCTGGCTTCTATATAATAATGTAACGCAAGTTCCTTCTTTAAGAAAGTTGTCTGAGTATAGAGTATTATATTAGTCCTAATTAATATAATTATTAACGTAGTACAAATCTGGATAAGAAGTAGCGGCTGGAATAATATGCGCGCTTTATAGAATAGATAGCATTAAATAAAAGCGACCACCTCTAAGTACTTGCCTAGTATTTACGCTTGAGCGCGGCCACCTTTTTACCTTAACTATGCCGTGTGTTAGATGCGGCAGTCTATAATTTAATGGCTAAAGTAGCTCTACTATAGCTCTAGTATACTATACGTATACACCGTACTTATCTAACCTTTTAATATCTAGAATAGTAATAATTAGCTAAAGCTGGCCTATAAGTCTTCCACCTAACGGCGTACGGCCCTTTCTAATATGGTCGCCGTTATCTATATACTCTTAAACCCATACATAATCACGCCTCTACTAGTTAGAACATTGCCAATTTAGTGTGCAATGTACTACCTCACTAATTTGGCCCTTAAGGTCGGTTATATTTTTTCCATCTTGTTTCTAATAGCGGATAGATAGATGTATTTTAACAAGTAGGCGCTTAACCTATAAAGGGTCCTTCTCTTTCTAGTCTATATTAGAGTTCTAAGCATATTTACCTTATAGTTTTCACCTATACTCTTGGACAAATACTATAATACCGTCTAGAAACCCTAGGATTTTATAGCAGTTTGCCATATAAGATATATAAAGCCACGTCTTTAACCTAAGACACCTCTAGACAAGATCTGTTGCCCTATCTATATCTTCTAAAGGCTATTAAAGCTTTGCAACTACTAAATGCTATATTAGTTAAGTAACCTATACCTCTAGACGCTAGGAAGACTATAGTATAGAATTACTATTTATGAAAGCTATTTTGTTTTTTATTGCTAGTACTACTACTTATCTTAAATTATAAAAGTAGATTTAAGATAGCGAATCCCGTTTATTTGTTAAGTTATAAAACGCCTTAACAATATAATAGTGTCCAGCTTCGCTATTTGCGCCAGTGTAGTACCCATCTACGTATCCGTACAGGCGGATATTTTCCTTAAAATATACAAGGGCATGGAATTTTGGTATATTAAAATAGCCTATATTAGAATCCTTTGCCTTTAGACAGAAACTTTAAAACACGCCTTTAAGCATATCAATTCGATATAGGGCATAGTGTATATATTATAGTGTCTCCTTATCGTGGGTGTGATACTAAGCTATAATAACGAAGTTATATACGGCTCTTGTAAAATACATAGCATATAGTTCCCTAGACGACAGCAGTAGGGCTAGTATAGCGATAAGTTAACAAACTATAGCTTTTTGTTTATTACCTGTCTATTAAGTAACTTTACTAAATAATAGATTATTAAACCGTTTTAACCCCATAAAAGCCGGGATTTGTCTAAAATGCTAATTAAGCTAAGCCTCCGCAGACATATTTGTTATAGTTGTCTTTATCCCTCTTCTCTTTCTTTTTGGCTAGACAACATCGTCTACCAGTTTCCGTACCTATTCGATAAGTTATATAATAATACCCTTTAGAAGCTAATGTAGAATATCTACTATTATGCCCTTATAGATATTAAATAGGCAATAGTGCTACGCGAAATATTCTACTGGGTATACCCAGTTGTCTAAGAATAGAAAAATGTTCTCTAGTTGCTAGTGTTTAATCTATCTTCTTGTCTCCTTATAGGTGCGTAGTAGGTATTATTTCTTAGTTAAGTTCTTACGCTTTAGAGGGGGGACCTAGTATATAGTATAGTGCTATCGGCTTTTAACACCTATAAGCAGCACTTATTCTTTATAGTCTACCATTATTCTATATATAATTAGATAACATCGTCGCATAAAATTATCCGCATATTAAAGGTCTACGCCGCTTTCTGCAAGATGCTTAATTGCTATTATATTTTAGTTAATAGAATATAGCGTTAGAATACTAAAGTAGGACTTACGTTTAAGTATAGTTCTTATTACCTTATAATATGCTTTACTTTTTATATTATTATCCTTTTCTTTAATAACTGGTATAAAGCTAATAAGGATATTTGTGGGGGATGTCTGTTAGTGCTAAACTTGTCAGTTAAGATTACTAATAGTAAGATATACCGGCCAGGCCAATTTGTCACCATAGTGCATTTTTAGCTAGGTCTTATCAACTACTATAAGTATAGGAACTACTATAGCACCGCTAGGAAGCTTGCCTTATGTCTCCTACTACCAGTTACCACTATATAGTTTGTTGTAGACTTAGTGGTTATTAGCATTATAGAGTCTCTTTAGTGCATATACTAGTGCATCTTTAAAGGGTCGATGGCCAATTAGAAAGGCAATTATATTTATAACATCCTAGTAAAGAATATAATATTCCCTCTGCTTAAAACCTTTAATGTTTAATTTTACCTTACACTCTAATTAGAGCTATTGTTCGTCTTATATGCCAAATAGAATAGTGGTAATTAGTTCCTCCTATTAATTTGCAGATTGGAAGCTAAGTAGGCTATAAAGTAGGCTAAGGCAAGTGTCTTTAAGCAGTGCGTCAACGTCTCCCTTTATGCAGCAAATGCGGTGCAGCTATATTAAAAAGGCGTAATCAAACTCTAAATAAAAAGGATTGTATAGTATACTTTGGCTATTATTGTGTTATAATACGGTAATATCTAAAATTGTCTAATTAACTTACTGCATATTATTATTGGTCTCGCATAAAATTAGTTCGCCCGCCTTTATATTCTTAGTTACTTTAAATGTCTCTACTTTAAGTAATAATAATAACAATAGGACGCTTTTCTAATGTGGTATACCGCATAGAGGCACTAGATGGGTATTCTGCTTATATTCTACCGCCACTAGAGCGTACTTATTAGTATCCGTGTTTATACCGTCTGGTTGCGATTGCGCGTTATCTAACTAGTAAGAGTAATAGAATTGATTGCGAATTATAAGCAGTTGGGCCGCAATAAATGTGCGAGTGTTGTATCTCTCTTCGCGTGCTTTTTTATAGACGTGTTAGTGGCTAGGCAGCCGCCTTTTACAGCACCGTAGGTGTTAGTAAAGGCCGCTATAACTTTTAGGGGTATAAGAACACTATAGACAGCTCTACTACATTGTCGCTAATTATATATTAAATAATGTAGTATTGTTTCTAGGTGTAAAGAGTACGTGTTATAGTACTAATAGTTAATTGCCAATATTTAATCTAAGTGGCTTGACTTTTATAGCTGCTAAGAGTATACCTTTTATTTTCTTACCAGAACTAGTTATACTAAAGCACAAGTATAACTAGCCTAATACTGAGTTTAAGGACTTAAAAGAGTCTAAGGCAGCTAAACTAGGCGCTAAAGCGCAAGTATAACCAGCTTGACACCGAGTTTAAGGACTTAAAAGAATCTAAGGCAGCTAAAATGGACGCTAAAGCGCAAGTATGACCAGCTTGACACCGAGTTTAAGGACTTAAAAGAGTCTAAGGTAACCAAACTGGACGCTAAAGCGCAAGTATAACTAGCTTAACACTAAGTTTAAGGACTTAAAAGAGTCCAAGGTAACTAAACTGGACGCTGAAGCGCAAGTATAACTAGCTTAACACTAAGTTCAAGAACTTAAAAGAATCCAAGGCAGCTGAAATGGACGCTGAAGCGCAAGTATAACCAGCTTAACACCGAGTTTAAGGACTTAAAAGAGTCTAAGGCAACCAAACTGGACGCTAAAGCGTAAGTATAACTAGCTTAACACCGAGTTTAAGGACTTAAAAGAATCCAAGGCAGCTAAAATAGAAACCAGAGGTGTTAAAAGGAATTCTAGAAATAAACTTTTAAAAGCTGTTAAAGATAAGCAGTTAGCCTGCAAGATATAGGCTGTCTATTTAGTTACTTTACAGGCTTTAAATCTATATTATTGCTAATACCCGTTGTCTGGCCTAGCCCTTTAGCGTTACCCTAATAACAAATATAAGACTTCCGGGCAGCAGCTTAAGTTAAATATTGGTTAAAACTCTATATACCTAAGACCGGATATTATGGTTTTAAGTACTAACTTATTTAGCTATCTTAAATTAATTAGCACTACCCTTAATCTTCCGTTTTTTCTTACCACGGCTTATATAGAAACAACAGAATCTGTAGGTCTAGATAGCTAACATTGTTGAGCTCTATAGCATTAGTAGTAAATAATATCTTCACTGTAGCTATAGTCCTGTAGCCATTACCTAAGAATACTGTATATTATTATTTAGACGGATAAAGGGTTTTTAGGTACTATTAAGTCTTTAGTTTATAATGTTCAGTTTGGCTACTTTAGACTTTTCAAGTCCTTAAACTTGGTGTTAAGCTTAGTATTAAGCTGGTTATATTTGCGCTTTAGTATCTAGTTTAGCTGCCTTAGATTCTTTTAAGTCCTTAAACTCGGTGTTAAGTTAGTTATACTTGCGCTTTAGCGTCCAGTTTGGCTGCCTTGGACTCTTTAAAGTCCTTAAACTCAGCGTCCTATTAAATAAATATATTAGCACAAGCCTATACACTACTAGGGTGTGGAGAGCTAAAATACAATTAGAGCCCTTTAAATGATTTAGTAAAAAAGAACGGGTTATTTAGGTCAGCCTATTAATTAGCTAGCTTAACCTTAACATCCTACCCTAGCTTATAAAGATTAGGGCCATCTCCACCTGGTATGCCACTGTTAATCTATATATTAGCATCTCCCTTATTTGTAGTAGCTAAAGAAGCTTTAGGTGTCTAGTCTCTAGAAGGTATTATAATACGGCTTTTAAGAGAGCCCGCCCCGCGCTAGGGCACTAGACGCTATATTATAGGTAGAGCTTATAGTAGTTATATAAGGCGGGATATATTTCTAAGCAGTATATATTTAGAGAAATTAAGGCTAAGGCAAGCTTAACGTAGCTATATTTTTAAAGATAAAGAGGCTATAGAAGTTTAAAAGATTAAGCGAATAATGGTAGGAAAAAAAGGCGCGTAAATAAGAGTATAGTGTTATAGGGCTAGAGTAATAATAGCTGTGTTATAGATGGCTTAATATATAATTTGGACTATGGGACCTATATGCAAATAAGTCTAGCGAATATCTTTAATATAAAGTGTAGTAGCTATAAGTAGGATCTAGGATACTAGTTTTAGGTTGCCTATATAGTAGATATAACAGCTTACTAAAAAAAATTGCTTTGTTAGTAATATAGCTTAAAAATAGTTTATACTTTAGGTGAAAGGGTATCCTAAAGCCTTATCTTGCGCTTGTGGGATAAAATACTATATTATATTTCACTTTGTTTTATACAATCTTAGACTTTTTATAATGTCTTAGATTATCCCCTTACCTCTCTCTACTATGCACTTTACCTTATCTTGCACTTATGGGATAAAATACCATATTATATTTCACTTTTTTTTGTACAATCTTAGACCTTTTATAATGTCTTAGATTATCCCCACCTCTCTCTACTATGTATTTTACCTTACCTTGTACTTATAGAATAAAATGCCATATTATATTTCACTTTTTTATATAATCTTGGACATTTTTTAATGTCTTAGATTGTCTTAAACTTATTCCCCTACCTCTCTAGAGCTGCTTTACTAACTAGTCACAATATAAAGAATAGAATTATTAGCTTTCTTATTATTATATATCTAATCTAGTTGCTTAAGTATACCTATTAGGACATTATTATCCTGTCTGTAACTCTTTGGCTTTCTATATAATATATGCGATAATGACGTTCTGAGGCTTCTACTGTGAGTTATACTTGTTTTTATATGCCTTGCTATTTATATCTTGCAATTTTATTTACTTGGTTAGCAGCGTAAATCTTGCATCTTGTCTTGCTATATACCTTTCGTTCCGTTTCTTACTCTAAGTCTTACATTTTGTTCTACTACTTATATTAAAGCTTATATCTTATTCTACTTCTTATATTAAGACTTATATTCTATTCTGTTCCTTATATTGCTCTTATATCACTCTTGTTAGTATATGCTATTGTCTTAAGTTAACACTATTGGCACACCTTTTTATTATAACTGTTAGGATTGTCTTATTAGATTATTACTAATTGTCTAGTATATTATCCGCTCTACTATCTTTATAAGTCACTCTATACTATTTTATATAAAGCTTTTACCTGCTTATAAGTATATAAGGTTCCTAACTATAATGGCGGCGCCACACCTATAATCTAGTTGGTACTTAACTACTATAACTAATAAGAACTTATCGTAAATAAGTGGTCTAAAGCTGCAGTAAGGACTCGCGATTAATGAAAAAATATATAAAGAAATCCTTTAATACTGTGCTAGCGAAATCAATAAAGCGTTTAGTGGTAGGTTGCTAGCATCTAGGCCTATATAAAATGGAGTTAAGCGTATAGTCTTTGACCTTCTTAACACTAAGTATAGGTATGTATTTAAGAGATCCAATCTGCCATTAGAGTTTAAAGCCTTTGCTATTGCCACTAAAAAATCTATATAGCGATATGTAACGACTAATAGATATAGAGGCGTGGAGGTTATAATAGCTGATATTATTTAAAAGCGTGGCGTCTTGTCTTCTAGAGAGCAGTCTATTGACTTATTTAGATTAAGGGCAACCTCTAAGGCTACCTAGGTGCTTAGTGGTCTGTCTATTAAAGTCCTATAATAGCTAAATACCACACCTACACCATTCTATAAAATGAGCTTTGCTGTATATAGTTACCTAGATAAATGGCCATTAAATGGGGCCCCCATTCTATATGGATTTATATTAAAAACTAAGTATAAGTATCTATTGTCTAATTCTCCAGAGAAAATTAATGTATATTACTGTGGATATAATAAGCTATAGGCTGTAATAAGTGGAAACTTTTTGGTAGATAAATATAGAGATAGCTAGACTATAGTAGATCTGACTACTAGTATACCAATTCTCAACTATATAAACCTAGTATTTACGGTACTTTCTGTAAAGAAGGCCGGACTTAATATAATTATAATTGGAGTTAAAGATTCTAATTAGATTATAAAGTATAAGAGACTTTATAATTTATATAAGATTATATAATATTATATGGATTTGTCTAACGTATATTTATAGGCATAAGATTTAATAAGGGTAATTCTAAGTCTAACTCTAACCCTAATATTATATAGCTGGTGCTAACTAGGAGAAGAATAGGTATACCTACTCTGGGTTAAACTAGTCACAAGTAGTTAAGCCTAGAGTTTATGCTATCTATACCTAAGCAGTTAAATCCAAAGCCTATATTAACCCTAAAGTCTACGCCACCTATACCTACTGGTGCATTATTAGCCGTACGGCTGGCTATAATTAAAACTACTTATAGCTAGACCTGTAGTAGTAAAGACTAGCCCCTACTAAATAAATTAGAGCTCTTAAAAGGCGTAGATCTAAATAAAGTATAAACATTTAAGATAATGCTATAGGATGAGATAAAAGGATAGTGTAATAAATAGCTAAAGTCTAATCGCGAAATGTTTATTAATATATTATTTAAGGATATAAATAATGACCCTAACCTAATTTATATTAGGGAAATTAATCTTAACCATATATAGGAGCGCCGCCACTTTAACGCCTTAATTAACCCTATTTTAACTAATAAGGAACTAGAAGATAAGCACAAAAATAAAATTAAGGAGGTTAATTAGGAAGTTAATTACCTAAAGGACGTGTAAAAAGTATATATTAACCTAATATTATAGGTAAAGGCGCTGCGGTTCCTCTTATTTCCGTTAACTGTTTACAACACTCTTTAAGACGCAACCTTCCACTTATACGGCATAAAAAAGGGTAAAGCTATATGGACATATTAGCTGCTTAGTATTACCTATACTCTTCTTAATTATGCAAGCCTAGGTAGGACCTTTTTTGCAGATACAATGGGTTTAGGTAAGACACTTTAAATGCTTTTAATCTGGTATACCGGTGTGTTAATAACCAAGATTAACCTTAACTGGCTTAATTAGAAAAATTAAAAAGGTAGAGATAAAAGTCTCTACCTTACCCTTAGCATAGACAAACACCTATAGCCGCCTAACGCCCGATGCCTAAGTTAAATAGATAATATGCCACAGTGCTGTTATATTAAGGGAAGTATCGCCAGAAAATTTCTTAACTAGCTAGTAGGACTAACCATATATATTACTAGACAGAATCTACTGCCCTAAGCGGTTAAAGACGTTAAATTATAGTTTAAAACCTTAGAACTAAATAATTTTATTCCTAAAGGCAAACTATAAGTCTGTGTGCACTATATAGCTTTTATTAAATCTAGTATAAAAAAGTACAATTTCACGGATAAAGATAAAGATATTCTTAAACCTATAAAATATAAAAGAGAAGGTAAAATAGTCTGGTGGAAAATAGACCTAAGATTGGCTTTATATCTTATAATTATAACCTTATAAACTTAAGTAATAACCTAGACCGCTTAGGAACAGTATAAAACTATTTTTAATCTCTATAGAAACAATGGTCCTTGTTATATTGTTAGTGGGATTCTTACTAATAAGTTTTATACGGATAGGTTAGAGATAGGTTATCTAATAAAAATAGTTAAATAAGTGTATAATGATTAAGTAGTATTTCTTTACTTCCTCTACCTGGGCCAGTCTTACAAGAACGGTAATAGTAAAATAACCTACTATACCTCTTAACCTTTAGTAGTGTTTACTTCCGGTATATTAACTAGTAAAGGTTTTACAAGTCTAATTCCCGCCTTAGAAATTTTTAGGGCCCCTAATTAGACAGATTTCCCATCTATAAAATTAATTAATAATCGCAATATTAAAGCGTTAATTAAATATAAAAAGCTTAGAGCTGCTAATTACTCTTCTCTTTTAAATAAGGTTATTATAGGCTTTAAAGAATGCTCCTTTTTAATTATAAAGACCTTAATTATACGCAGGATGGGGGAAGACCAATAGTTTAATAGGAGGGTAATTAATAAGCTACTACTAGTTGTCTACTAGAACTGCTATATAATAAATAATTTAATATTTAAACCGTATATTAAGAAGCTCTAGTATAAAGTGTCCCTAAATACTTTTGAACAGCTAAATAAAGCTTTTAAATAATGGAAAGCTAAAGGAAGAAAAGGAGAAGAACCCGTCTTTAATATAGATTAATTTCTAAAGGGAGCTGGTTGCTTATTAAAAAATTTTACCATCTTTCTAGGCCTGGCTAAGGTAGGAGATAAGTGGTAGGATGCGTAGTGGAAGAATAAGATAAAAGTTAGAATAAAGCTAAGGTAGATAGTTGACAAGTTTTATAATAAAAAATGGGATAAACCTTCGGACGAGAATCCGCTTTAGAAGAATTGGAGCATAATTGCTAACTCTAGGAAACTAAAGTAAATTATAAAATATGTTAATAAAGTACTTAAAAAGGATCCTAATAAGAGACTACTATTTAGCAGTTACGAACTAGCAGTATATACGCTATTACGCCTTATAAGTTGGCCATTATACTAGTGGTAAACTATTACTAACAGTATAATATAGTATTTCTATAGAAGGCTTAGCTAGTCTAAATATTTAACTGTTCGCTAGATGGAATTTAGGGCATCCCTAAAAAACCAAAAGGACATCTATAAAGCGTTTTATATTCTAATAGGTAGTCCTTACTAGAATAACATAGTCTAGTTTCTTATTATTAACCGAAGGGTTAGAGAAGAGGGTCTAAATTTAGTCTCTATATATAGAGTCCATCTGCTTAAACCGGTAATAATAGTAGATATAGAGGTGCAAGTGTTCAGCTAAGCTGCTAGATCTGGACAGTTAGCGCTAGTAGTTACTGCGTTAATAATATACAGTATAGATAAGTGGAACCCAATTAATATGGTATATTAATAAGGCATATAATAACTAAAAGGATAATAATTAATAAGTTCTATAAGGTTTTTGAAACCCAACCTACTTAGCAGGCTAATAATAATGTAATAGAAATAGCGTAGCTGGTGTAGTTGGAGCAGCAATCCCCTACAATAAGAGTGTGTCTTAGTATAATGTATATATATGTAGACAATATACAACTATTTAATATTTTGTAATATATTATCTTAGTGTTAATCACCGTATAACGTATTGGCCACCTAGTTGAGCCAGCTACCCGGTTAAGCCACCCCTGTTAAAGATTTAAATAAAATTTTAAATATAGCTGCTTATATATAGAGGCATTCCATTTATAATATTTTAAAAGAAGTATTATATATATTTAAGCCAATAAATACTTAATAAAAGCCTATATAGATCTAAAAGGGACTAAATTAGGTAATAAATAGAATTAATAATATAATACTTTTTAAATAATATTATAAATTGAATAATTTTATATATAAGCAACTATATTTAAGCTTTTATTTAAATATCTTTAATAGGGGTGGAGTTATAAATGGCTAAAGTTAGTAGTGTATTTTAGGTGGCTTAACCAGTGGCTTAACTAAGTGGCTAATACGTTAACTAAACCTTAGAAAGTTTAAATTTGGTTTAGATTAATATTACTCTAGCTACTAACTACTTTAATACCTATTAAGTTATCTAGCCTATAACCCTACTAGCTCTTATTCCTAGATATACATTAATAATTCCTATTAAGGTATATTCTCTCTACTAACAGACTATGTATATATAACATCTTAAGGCGGCTACCCGGTGGCTCATTGGCCAAAATGTGCTAGACCAGTTCCGGGTTGCAAAGGAAATAGCAATGGAAGGCAAAGGGGCGAGTAACAGGCGCCCCCTAATAACTCTACAGGAGTAGAGTA
>Ga0307507_10000667_pt1 | contig 74558 bp, 89 predicted proteins | sample 7_EM_MG_FD_207223 | JGI IMG/M metagenome (GOLD analysis project Ga0307507, IMG submission 207223) | Populus trichocarpa ectomycorrhiza microbial communities from riparian zone in the Pacific Northwest, United States - 7_EM | ecosystem: Host-associated > Plants > Roots > Unclassified | place... | reverse complement strand
ACTCTGAGGGCGGCCAGACGTCTCCTGTACCTGCAGTATGAGACGACCGGAGGGAGACAGGCCTCGCGGGAGAGTATGGAAGTAGGCGTAGAAAAGAACATGTTTGTTGTCCATCGCTGGACTCTGTGCCAGAAGGTGTCCATGGTTCTGAGCGCGGAGGAGTTTGGAGTGAGGAGGTCGGCCCCATACGTGAGTGTGGGGAGGAGGAGGCCGTTGGCAATGCGGTGGGATAGGAAGGGTTTAACGCCAGCACCCGGGGAGGATAGGCGTTTGACGAAGGAAAAAATAGTTTGGGCTAAGGACAGCCTGTGTCTGAAGTGGTGGGTGGTGTTGAGGGCAGGGGTGAACCAGTACCCAAGCTACCTCACGACCTTGGAGGGTTGGAAAAGGTGGCACTCTAGTTCGATGGGGGCTATTGCGGGGGGGGACCTCTGGCTTGGAGTCTGCCAGTGGATGAGCTCAGTTTTTGGGACCGAGAAGGACACGCCTATGTCCCGGCCCCTTGCGGCGACTGTATCCAAGAGTCTCTGGAGTCTGCCGATGTTGTCCCTGTGGGCAGGAGAGGCTACTGTGATTGAGAAATCGTCGACATAGGAGACTATAAGTCCTTTGGGGATCGACATGTCTAGGGGAGAAACGTACAAGAGAAAGAGCAAAGGGGAGATTGGGGACCCCTGGGGGGTGCCCATTGAGACCGGGGAGGAGGGGTTGGGGGACCCTTGGAACAGCAGGGTGCAGGTTCTTTTCGACAGGAAGGGGGAGAGCCAGTCGACCATGTAGAATGGGACGTGGGAGACTAAGAGCCTTGCTCTGAAGGGGGAGGCGTTGACGTTGTCGAAGCCGGCTTTGATATCGAGGAAGAGGGTGGTAACCCTCAATCTGGGTCTCTGGAGGGTTCTTACTTCGTGTGTTAGGGTGAGACAGGCGTCAGAGGAGCTGAGTCCCGGTAGGGAGCCACATTGGTTATCGTGGAGTAGGCCCGTGGATCTGGCGATAGTGGACAGTCTGACCATCATAATCCGTTCAAGGATCTTCGAGATAGTTTTGAGGAGGACTATTATCCGGAAGGAGCCGGGGGAGTTGTAGGAGGCTTTCCCAGGCTTGTCGAGGACCACCCGGTTCACGGTTTTTCGTGAGGGGGGGTGGTAGCCGCATGCCACCATAGGGGAGAGGAGCTTGACGATGATCGTGGGGTTGACGAGGTTGACCTTCTTCCATACTGAGTAAGGAACCCCTTCAGGGCCAGGGGCCGAGGAGGGGGAGGATTTAGAAAGTGCGAGTTTGATTTCCTCACATGTGAGAGGGGCGGCTGAGGGGTTTCTTTTGAGGCGGCCCCTGCTAGGTAGGGGGTCTTTGGGAGGGAAGAAGTGGTCCGGTGGCGCCTTGTTAATTGCTACTGGGCCTGAGGCATTGGGAAGGGAGGGAAATCTAGGGGTCTTTCTTCGGGCAACCAGTTGCTTGGCCGTCCAGATGTTGTTTGGGGATGCCTTGGCGAGAAGATCCGCCCAGTAGTAGGCTTTCGCCCTCTTGATGCTTTTGAAGTAACCACGTTTGGACTGTCTCGCCATGGTGTAGGAGTCCGGGGTTTGAACTTTTTTGGCCCTCCGGGTGGCCTTTGTGAACTCTTTCCGAAGGGAGGTCAGGAGCGGGGTCCACCAAGCTTTGGACCTTGGGGAGGGGCGAGAGCGGGGCGCGGTGGCCTCTATCGTCGTTGTGAGCGTGGAGAGGGCCGAGGAGAACCATTGGGCGAGCTTATTGGGACAGGGAGTTCCAGGGGGGGGAGGGACCTGCCAGGCTTTGACTTTGTCAGTAAGGCTAGGCCAGTCGACCTCCTGCCAGCGCGTTCTTGGTTTGTCGTTATGGGGGGAAGGGGGACGCAAGGAGATCAAGATCGGGGCGTGGTCCGATCCTGTAGAGGGTAGGGTGGACGAGTCCCACGAGCGGAAAGTAGAAATGATTTCTGGGTTGTCAAACGCCAGGTCCATGGCACTTGGCCTGTGAGTTCCTTTGAATGGGAATCTGGTGTAGATGCCTGTGGTATTAAGCAGGGTGTGGCCCAAGTCCGTGGCTCTGTTGAAATATGGGGTGGACTCCTTTTCTTTCTTCGCGGAGAGGAGTCTGGAGGGGTCAGATACCGCGTTGTGGATGTTGAAGTCGCCGGCGACTAAATAGGGGAAGTCAAAAGCTGCAAGGGCCCTCTCGGGGGAGACCGAGTGCCGGGGAGGAGGGAGTGGTCTGGCATAGGAGTTGCCAATTCTGAAGCGAGGGAAATTCAGGCCGAAACAGCCTTCCGGGGTGTACACGTCGAGTGCCACAAAGTCGTCTGTCTCGGAAGGAAAGACTGGTAGTACTGCAAACTGTTGTAAAAAACTTAAGGATACATAGCAGGCCACCCTGGGCCTGGCAATGGGAGGAGCAAAGGATTTAAAACTATGAAAATTAGGGAGAAAACCCTTGGAGGACGGGGGATCTTGCAAAAGAACTATATCAACACGGGAGGGGCCCTCCGTGAGGGAGGAAAATAAGGAAAGGAACACATCCCAGCTTCCCAGGCAGTTGTGCTGAATGAGGGTGAGGTTCGTCGCCGGAGCCAGTCCTTGGCGGGAGGTTGAGCGGGGGTCTTTAATCATTTCCGGCATGACCCGAGGTTTTATATGGGGTTAGAGGCGGCCGGCCCTGGCCAGTGGGTGCTGGCTGGGGCCCGCTGGGGGGGGCGAGAGTCTCCTTTGACTGGCGGACGGGTCGGGGGGTGGAAAGGTCAATGGTTTGGGCTGGAGGTGCCTCCGGAGTCAATGGTGCCATGGGGCCATGGTCGCCCACATCCATGGCTTCCTTACTGTCGGAGGAGGCGTCCGATAGTACTTCGTCAGAGGGTGCTGGGGCTTCAGGTTGAGGAGGCGTGACTGGTCTAGCCCCGCATGCTCTGGAGAAGGCATCGTGGTCGTCGCCGCAATTGGGGCAGTGGGGGGGGGAGGTAGGGCAGCAGCCGGAAATGGCCTTACAGTCGCCGCCCTTGGGGCATGTGGGGTTTTGACACCTGTGGGCTGAGCGAGTATGATGAAGCGCACAAAAGGGGCAGGTGTGGTGTTTCTGGGTGCATCGGGCATAGGCCTGTCCGAATCGGTAGCAGTTGGTGCATTGGGTATAGCGGTTGGCCTGCGTGGTCTTCTCGACTTTGAGACACCGCGAGAAGAGGAAGAGGGCTGGGGTAAGGATGGGAACGTCGTCGGGGTTAACGGAGGGCGTCTATTGCTGTTGCTTTTATTCTTCTCATATTGTTTCTTTGGAGGTCTTTATTTTCTTGATTCTTTACTATCGGTATCGCGGAAACCCGGTGGTATCGGCAGGGCTGAACCCCACACTATATAGCTGAGCTATATTATTCTTGTTATGTACATGTTAGCTGTCTTCCTAATTAAGAATCTTAACTGTTATCTATTATCGCTTCTCCGCCCGGGCTATCCCATATTGCTACAATATATTCTTGGCTGCTCACATCCCCTTCTCATACAAAATTCTTCACCACTTTAGAGTTACGGCTTACCCTCTCCTTCCACTTACTCGATAAAATAAATCCATAGCTCCCTCCCTAAGCTCTTCCTCATCACTTCGATACCCCCATCTTTCTTACCGCATAATTCCGACATCGCCGCCGTTCAAGCCATTCTCTCCTCCTTTGCCATTACATTGACGGCAGGCTTCACGTTTCCGGAACCATACTGCAGTCAACCCCTAGCACTAGCCTTGGGCACTACACAAATATGGTCACGGTCTACAAAACTGCAACTCATACAATCCTGCAGATTCCTCTTTGGTAGAAAGATCCTTTTAAACCTTACTACGATAAATGGGGAAGGTAAATCTTGCCTAAGAAGCACGAGTAATGTTTTCCGGAGGGGCACTTGACCATGAAACAGAAATTGACATCAGAGACACGTACTACCGGTAATATAGGTTTACCATGAGTGTCCTAGCAAATAACCATTAGGTTGAGCTTTCCCGTTCTTTGTCCGCTTCTGCCCTAGAAACTGATGAAGTTCGCTAAGTACATTACACACCCGTTCTACGATCTTTTAACTCTCACCCAGTAGGAACGAGAGCTGGTATTGAAATAGGATTCTAGGTGCTGGTACAGCAAACTTTTAGGCGGCCCAAAGGATGAGACAGAAATAAGAGCAAGGTTCTCAATGGTTGGGGGAGGACGGGGCTCGACCAGCTAGTACAGTCGAAAGTCAGGTCTGGTCCAATTGTAGAGATTGGACTGACCAAAGAGTCAAGATTGCTAGACCTGACTGGACTGGGATTGGTCAGACTAGATGGACCGAGTGAGAGAATGTGAATGGACCTTGAACATATATGCAATGGTCGAAAAACCTTTCCCGACGCCAACTGCCCTTGACTAGAACAAAATATTTGTTTTGAAGGTTTATGAAATGATTGGAGGGAGTAGAAGAAGGGCCAAAGCGAAACAGAGTAATATAAATGGATGGCAGTTAGGTATGCTATTTCATTGCAATCATAGCTTCTCGCTCATCCTTGCCTTCATCTCCCCTCTGAATCACACAGTTGTGAACCTTCTTTGAAGTATTGATGGGCATCAAAATTACGCGATAGTGAGCATGGTAACCAGCGCTGCAACGCATGTACCCAAACCCACCACAGTATATGAAATTAAAACGGTATTGATAAAAATAAATAATAAAATCAAATGAAGTTCATGCCTAGTGCACCACTCACCACTTTACATTACAGCAATTATCTCCTGATAGTGGGAGTTTCAGTACTGATGAATTAGTTACTCGAGTATGTGGGGTCGAGTAGGGAACCATGTGTTGCAACGCTAGCTACCGTGCTTACAGTCGCGTAATTTTGACACCCGTGGATATAATAATCACATAAGCAAGTTCGCTCCGGGGCGACCTTTCTTGAGTTTGTCTGGCCGTACCCAAAGCCAGAAAGACTGGTCTTGGACATCAACTTAGACTGACCAAGTAGTCACGGCTCTGAGACTTGACCGGTCGGACTATTGCGAACCTTGGCGCTATACTCCCTTCGAACTCGTTACCCACTTTTAGCTGGGGTCGTTGGTGGTAAATGCTGAGGATGATAATATGGTACTACTCATTAAGCCATTTAATTTATGGGCGTCAGTCTTCTCACAGGCGCAGTTGATATTGTCCGCGGACAAAATTAACTGCGAATCAAGGAAGAGGGAAATTTTTCGGCTATGACAAGTCTCCACCACCAACCCTACTATGATTAAAACCAAGAAAAAAATAAAAAATGTAAGTACGGGGTAAAATGCATTACGGAAATTAATATTTGAGCTAGAGAAATTTCTTTAGGTGGTGTTGAATGTGCGGGGTGGTGAGGGGGTTGTGTTGCCATCGGTCGTTGAGGTGTTAGCTTTGTTTAGGGGCGATATAAAGTTATTGACAAGTGTCAGAGGGAATCGTTGCACTATCGTACACCACCTTCCTCTGTCTAGAACAAAACTATGATATCATGCAGTTTCTGGGTCGTTTGAGAGGGGAAGAAAGGAAGTGAGGAAGGAACAGAAACGACAAAAGAAAAAAAAAAGAGTCATACGTGTAGGAATTTACAGAGAGGGAACTAAATATGATAGGATGAAATCTGCAATCTATAAACTCGACCCCGCCATAACTATAGAAACCCCCCCACGACCTAAATCCTACGGAACTTTGTAAATAGAAACTCATAACCCCCCACCCAAGAATGAAAGTAAACCACAAAAAAGGCGCAGGAGAGTATAACATATGGGTATTCCCACTCATGGGGATTTCCCAATCGACGGAGCGTGTGGTGAAAATTTGCGCGAAGGCTCCATATCTATGACACCTACTACAGCCCCCGATGTTTGAATCAGGAGCGTTTTGGTTTGAAAACCGTTGGGGGATATGGGAGTTGAAACGATGGTTTGTTTGGGCGGGAGGTTAGGTGTAGCGGAGATGTTTTTGGAAAGTGCGGGAACTGGCACTACTGAGTAAGGAAGGTTTGGAATAAAGTTCAGCCAAGAGATTGAACGAACAGGGGTCACACAACGATGGTAGCGAAACAGGCGAAGGTATCAGGAATGTTCAAGAAGGAAAAGTTAGGCAAACTCTGTAAGTAGACGAACCAGAGGAAAAGGATTCGGGAAAGAAATGTTTTGGAAGAGGTTTCTGGGTGTAATAGCCGGTTCCCCTCCTATTTCGCTGTCGCTCATAGTCGGGAAAAGCAAGTGTGACGCTCAAGCAAGTGTGACGCGCCGGCTTTTTCTTTTTTTTACTAGTGTAGGCTTATATAATACTTGTTTTCAACAACATATCTGTGACCACTACAATTATAGTACGAGAAAAGAAAATTGTCCCCATTTCTCTCACTGACATCTTATGTAACGCGAACGATGACGACCTACTTATATTAAGTTAGGAAACTATAGTGCAACTTTCTTAAGCGTGGGACCTTCGAACTACATCCAATTCGGTAACTCAATAAGTCCCTCAAAACACTGAATCTTAGCAGAAAAAAAGTGACAGTCTGCTCAGAATACAGAGCAGAGCAATTGGTAGCTTTTTCTTTCGATAAGATATATTGGTAAAGGGGGAATTTAGGTGTGAAATATGTATACCAGTGAAACCTTTTCTGAGAAATTCGGTGGAGCGGTTTATGATAAAGGGTGGGAAGGTGGCGCTTGTGGCAAGAATAAATCGTGTTGTTCCATTGCCGCATAATCTAGTGAAACTCGCTTCCACGCTAGTATATCAGAATAAGGTGTCAGTCAAGATTTCTCGCAGTTTGAAGACCTGTCAAAATCCTATCAAAGGAGCTGGTGAATTGCGCCACAGTTTCTTTTAACCTCTTGGCGGTATGCCCCGAGAATAATCACACAGGGGCTTGGCACATGACACTATGCCTAAGTTGGAGTTGTGTTCCATGCTAGTTCCGCCTCGAGATTGGTTGCACTATCCCTCATGGGTTCTGTTTTCAGATCGTTTCCGACCCATCCTCTAATTCACGCTCCCAGAACCCCACCAAGCAACCACTCCCACCTATTTTACCGAGTACGGTACTGTACTATACCCCACTTCCATATCGTTTCATTGGTGCTACTAGTTCATCAGCTGTCATCCCCACCAGGTGCATCTCCCTCATCCCCCACAGTGTTCGCAACGGCAGCTTGTCGTCCCGTCCGGTCATTTTCTAAAGTTGCCCGGCAAGCAGGATTGGAAGACGAGGACGGACGACATTTTGTCGTCCCGTCCGGTCATTTTCTCAAGTTGCCCGACAAGTAGGAATGAAAGACGAGGACGGACTACGTTTTGCCGTCCCGTCCCGTCCCGGGCTCTTGGCAGTCCCACTGCCGGGCCCTACGGGGGCCCCGGACGGCTGCGAACACTGATCCCCCACCTCATTATTGGCAGCCGCTTGGCATTAAATAACCATGAACAAGAGGCAAGCCATGTCCGAGAGCCCTTGTACCCACAACCGGTAATAATATAATCGAGTACTGGCACTCTTATGATTAAAATTGTACACTACCGCAACCCTCCGCTTAACAAATTGCCAGACAAAGAAGAAAGAAAATGTAGAAAAAGTAAAAATGATACCCTAACGAATCCTAGAAAAATATTACCGAGAGAAATCCCAGGTTCTATTCTTAACCAACCTTTGCGCACAAGAAAGAGTGTGGCGGTTGTCTGTGTTAGTTAAATCTAACGATTCCCATAGGCCGGCACCCAAGGCGGGGGTCACTCACTTGTTACTTGTATCATAGCTCCCGATTGCAACACTAGTGGGAGTGTTAATAAGGTTTGTGCCAAGATTCGTTTAAGACTGACCACATTTTTCACCTTAACAAATCTATTTTGAATTACGGTGATTTGATTATTTCTAGCTAGATTCACACTCCAATCGTGGCTTATCTAATGGCATGTGCTATGTTCCCTCGGAATTCGTTACTCATCCCTAGCGGGGGGGCGGCTAGCGAGTATTAGCTGAGGATGATATAGTACTACCCATAAAGCCATTTAATTTATGAGTGTCAGTCTTCTCTCACAGGGGCAGTTGATATTATCCGTGGCCAATTTTCCAAAGCCAAACCAATACATTGAGATAATAACCAATACGAGATAATGAAAATCTGATGAGTATAGAGAAATAGGAAAACCAAGACCATCCAAGCAACATATTCCATCGATCAACCATCTTCCATGTTTCCACTGTCGGAGGCGGTGGGGAAGTGTCGCTGCCCTTGTCGCCTGAGATCGTTGGCACCGATAGATCCCCAGGTGACAATGAGGGCGCTGTGGGTGAGTCAGGGGCGGTGGGTGGGGAACAAAGAAGGCGAGCTGTAGCGAGCCTAGAGACGAGAACGCGAGGTGTAGTGAGCATCGAAGTTCTCAAACCCCTGGGGGTCGCTGGTTCTATATATCCTGGTAGCTCTCCGGTCCGTGCGTAGCGAGCTATGACCTCTGAGCAACCGGGCAAACCTTCCTCCAAGACCTCCGCGAAGCATTCCCTGAGCTTTGCCCAATTGGCAAAGGGGTTGTTCCAACCCAACATACAAAATTAACCGAGCATCAACGAAGAGGAATAAAATTTCGCCATGAAAACAATACTCCACTACCAACCCTACTATCATTAAAGCCAAGAAAGATTTTTAGAATGTAGGTACAGGGTATAAGACATAGTAGAAGTTAATGTTTAAGCTAGAGGGAGTTTTTTAGGTGGTGTTGAATGTGCCGGGTGCTGAGGAGGGTTGCGTCGCTATCGATTATTATTAGTGCGTGGTTAATTTTATCCACGGACAATATAAAGTTATTGAGAACTGGAGGAAGGAATCCTTGCACTATCATACATTACATTCCCCTGCCTAAAATAAAACTATAATATTATGCAGTTTCTGGGTCGTTTGAGAGGAAGTGGGGAAGGGAAAACAAACGACAAAAGAAAAAAAAAGGGCATACAGGTAGGAATTTACAGAGAGGGAACTAAATATGATTAGATGAAATCTATAATCTATAAACTCGACCCCGCCATAACAATAGAAACCCCCCCACGACGTAAATTCTACGAAGCTTTGTAAACAGAAACTCATGAACTTTCTCTCAAGTATGAAAGACAAATGCCTAAAAATACGCAAGAGGGTATGATATATATCATATCAGTATTCGCTATCATAGGATATCCTCCATCGGTAGGGGGCAATGTCTAAGTGCGTCACCATGAGTAGCGCGCTCCGAAAGGGAAGGGGTGGCAGCTGTTTCCACGAAACCGTGTCTCCTAGGCCTTACATTGAACTAGAGATTACCACTTCGCGAGACCGTAGTAGAGCTACAACTCCCTCATGTCTATGCCTGATTGCGTGCGAGAGCGGTGTTAGACCGTCATTATCGGCCATGTCGGGGTTGACCTCTTCCCACCCGAGTAGTATTTTTGCAACTCCCTCATGGCCCCATTGAGCGTCATGCGAGAGCGGTGTTCGGCCGCCATTATCTGGCTTGTCAGGGTTGACCTCTTCCCGCCTGAGTAGAATTTTCACTACTCCCTCATGTCCATTCCGAGCGGCAAATGAGAGCGGTGTTCGGCCACCGTTATCTTGCGTGTCAGGGTTGACCTCTTCATGCCCGAGTAGAATTTTCGCAACTCCCTCATGTCCATACTCAGCGGCAAACGAGAGCGGTGTTCGGCCGCCATTATCTGGCTTGTCGGGGTTGACCTCTTCCCGCCCGAGTAGTATTTTCACCACTCCCTCATGTCCATCCTCAGCAGCAAACGAGAGCGGTGTTTGGCCTTCATTATCTGGCTTGTCGGGGTTGACCTCTTCCCGCCCGAGTAGCATTCTCACCACCCCCTCATGTCCATCCTCAGCAGTAAACGAGAGGGCTGTTCGGCCGCTATTAGTTGGCTTGTCAGGGTTGACCTCTTCCAGCCTGAGTAGAATTTTCACTACTCCCTCATGTCCATTCCAAGCGGCAAGCGAGAGCGGTGTTTCGCCGCCCCTACTCGGCTTGTCCGGGTTGACCTCCTCCCGCCCGAGTAGTATTTTTACAACTCCCTCTTGTCCTTGCTGAGCGGCAAGCGAGAGCGGGGTTTAGCCGTAATTATTTGCCTTGTCCTGGCTGACCTCTTCTCGCCTGAGTAGTATTTTCTCCAACCCGTCATGTCCATTACGAGCAGCCCATGCAAGTGGTGTACAGCCCGAAGAATCTCCTTCGTTGATATCGTAACATTCCATCTCTATTAAGCCGGCCACAACCTCAACAATTCCGAAGAACGATGCGCAGTGTAGTCCACTAAACGCAGAGATCGCAAAACCCGTACCATAGAAATTAAATACCCGTGTTAAAAGTAATTTGGCCGATATCCGGCCATAATTCTCTTTTAATAACTCCAGCGCGAGTGATATCCCGTAGTCCGAGAGCTCCCTTTCTGCATGCACTCCCCAGTATACAGAACAATATTCTAGAAATGGTGCGCTCTAAGTATCAGAAGAAGGGGCAGTCGAAAGGGCTTTGACCTGGGGGGAATTCAGATAGGTCAAGCATATTTCGGCAATTGCCGAGTGAGGGTTACTGAATACATCGGGGTGAGAGGAAAGATACTCCTGAAGAGTAAAGTGGACTAATCGCACAGTTGAGCCCTCTTTATCCACCGTAATCAGCCCTTGACAACAGCTCACCAATGTCGACATCGAAGGGATGTTGCTAGCATCGAAATCCGTGCAGCCTAGCTGGACAGCAAGGGCATGAGAGAGCTCGTCCGCTCGCAACGGCCGTTCCGCATGGCTGATCCACATCAATGCTGTCATCCCGAGTCTCGATTTGTCCCCATCTTGTATTTTTATCCGTCCGATTGTCGCATCGTAGACATCTCCCAACTCCAATCCCTTTGTCATCTTGTTTAGCTTCTCTCGTCTCCGGGAGATTGTTGATTCGTGTAAGATCGCATTGATGTTCAAGGAAACTAGTAGAAACCTAGATACATATCTATTAACCGATTGTGTGTGGCGGGATGCTTAGTGCTATTCGCCCGAGATAACTTACATTTCTGACATATTTTCGGGAATCTTCTCCAGAATTTCTGCCTCTAGCGTCTCATCCATGGCGTCAGGAGTTTCGTCCTCGTCAAGTCGAAGACGAAGGTATTCGACGATATCATCCCTGCTGGGGCCAACTGATACATTTATCATTCGTCCCGAAAGACGCTTTTCCACCTCACCCCGAACATGCGGCCTTCCAATGATGAATATTCGTGTGTGCGGGGACGTTTCAAGGATTTGTTGTAGCGAATTAAGGAGTTTGACTCGGTTCGCCGCTGCACATTCGTCTAAAGCGTCGATACATACAAAGGTGCGCAGTGAGGATATAATGGTCTATAACATCTTCACAATATCCGAGAGTCGTGGCCCCCGTCCACCAATGGCCATTTTCTGTTCTTCAAAGGCCCCCGTTATCACCTCTGGAACCTTTTCCATTCCGCCAACCACCTGTCTCACCAAGGAACCCAGAATACTAGCCACCGACTGCTCCTTTCGGGCTGCGAAGTCTAAATAAAAACACGCAACGGCTGTGTTTTGCCTCCTGGACTCATCACACAACCTGTCCACTACTAGCGAACTGACATCGTAGCCTGTTAGCACTAACTCTTATTTGTTCTATAATAATTCTCTTTACCTAATAAATGTCTTTCCGACCCCGGACCTCCGTAGCAAAACAGGACTGCCTTATCACCTTCACTTTCACCACTCCAGTTATGCCACCTTTGGAATTCTTCGGTTTGCAAAAGCCATTCTCCTACATTTTCGGCGCGGCGCTCTTGGATGTCCCGATAGCGTAGCTTAGGCTCTAGGGGTGATAGCCAAGTCAGGAGTGGAGCCGGCAACGGTATAGTTCGACACATTATTAAAAGAGTTCGTATAATTAAAGCAGTTGCTGTTATCATAGATGGGGTATTGAGACATATTCCGCTCTTTGTTGCTTGCACTGTTGTAGAGGGGGAGTTATTGGGTATGGTCGGTTGCTGATGTTCGAGGAAGCTGAAGAAAGGCGGGGGTCTTGCTGGGAAAAGCGGGGCTGGCGTTAAAGCAGCGTCGCAAATACCACCCCATGGAAGACCGAAGAAAAGTGTCGCCCCATACTGTACCAAGGGCCATCTACAAAACCCCCCAAGCGCCCGCGGTAGAGCAAGCCGAATCAGACCTATACATAGACTATGCCAGCCTTCGGTAGGTAGCCGACGCTGCGAAAAACAATCCTCGGTGGAAGGCACAAGCCTCATCACAGGCGATAATCTCGCGGGCTCCAGCTGAAGATATACAACACTTTCCAACTCTATATAAAGGGCGGAGGCTCTCCCACATATCTATGACCACTAGACTTATAGTACGAATAAGAAAAAAATAGTCCCCATTTCTCTCCCTAGCACCTTACATAGCGCGAACGGTGATGACTTATTTAGTTATTAAACCAGAGTTGAATACATCAAGAGTGTGCACCAAGCATGTTGGAATAGGGGACGGCTTGGCGGAAGAAAAAGTGCTTCAGTCCATTCCCCATCTAAAACGTTGTTTTCATAATAATATTATTCAAGCCACGGTTTTCCTGTTTATTGAAGTTTGGGTAATTTACCTCTATGAGAAAGTATAATAAGGGAAAAATATGTTTTTTAGGATAGACTTCATCTACTAGTAGTATGTCCTAACAAGGGTCGCTTGATCATTCTGAAATTACCGTGCATTCGCTATTAGGAATTGAGCATAAGGACAATTTATTGAGCGTGTGGCTGAATCCCAAGGTGTCCCCGGTTTCATAACACTGGGTGCACACTATCGTCTTGAAACATACGAACAAAAAAGTCACAGAAGAATTGAGACATGGCCTTACCCCCCACTCTCCATCCACCGTCCGTCCATCCATCCATCCTTCTATCCCATCACCTATCCTACCATTCATTTACCGTATTATCCATTCGCTATCCGTCCACTTATCCATCCCTAATATCCCATCGACCGCCCATTCTACCCCCATCAATCTATCTATTATCCTATTGACTACCGTATCGTCCATCCCACCACCCATCGATCTCTCTCTTATCCCATCGACTGCATATCCCATCATCCACCCCACCATCCATTAATCATCCATCAGCCCCATCCACTATCCAGCCACCGTCCACCCGTCCCATTCACAATCCATTCTCCACCAATGCAAATACCGGACTTGTACCGTGCGCCACATCGTTGACAAGCAGTTCATAAGCGAAATTTTTTCCTGTACAGTACCATACACCAAAGCGCAAAACCCTGTGAAATCCTGAGGTGGTGTACTCGAGTACTCGAGTATGCGACCGCTAACGCCTGTGACTCGTGCCTGAGTCCTATCGATTGCCATCCAAACAAACCCTTTTTCAATACCAGTCAATCCCAGGCCCTCCTTATGATACCAGCGACCTTTTTTTATCCAGGCGAAAGCGTCCCATTCCACCAAAATTCTTCCGTCTAGTTAATGAGCATAGTCTCAACACAGCTTAGCAGTACAAGTATGTCTACCCCAGCATTTTCTCAAAGGGGTGATTTTTAAGCGACACAGTCTGTGTGCATAGCTGTCTCTGGCATGAGAGAAAATTATAAAATTCAGTAGTGTTTCTGGTGTATTTTAAAGAAATATTTGGATTATTTTATTATCAATTTTTTTTGTGATTTTGTTTTCCTGTTTAGGAATCGAGATATTATTTTCATGGCTGTAGGCGAAACTTTGTGCGTGAGAGAATACATTACTGGTATTCTATAGGGAAGGCCCGGGATTCGCCGGTATAGAATTGGCTATCTCATCGCCTACCTCTCTTTTCAGCGCTGCAACTATGACAGACCGCCTGCCGATACTGTAAAGCTACCATACCGTGCTCCAGCACCGTCCTAGTATTGAGTATACCGCATCGTTTATTATCATCCATCCACCTATCCATCACGATGATCCACCATCCACCCTCCAAAACTGCAACAACCCGAGTACCGACACAGCGCACCACCGACTAGACTTGCGTGGGCCCAACTCTACGACACCCTAAGCGAGGCTTGGCAAATATTAGCACCTACTATAGTTTTGGCTTTAATACCGGGGCGCACCAAGTCCCGTTGAGCCCTCGCATGGTCTACTGAGTATAATTGAGCCTACGCAGATAACCTCCGCAAAACCATCCAAGTCGTCATATATAGATTTAGTAATTATCCTCCGATTATTCACCGAGTCTCCTGGCACTTCTTCATTGTGTTACGGTTTATCAAAAATGAGGATATTTTTGTGGGGGCAACTGCCTTAGTAAATTGACTATATTGGTGATTTTTAAAGTGATGTTTGAATTTTACAAGCCTGCGGAGCCATTAGCTAGTAATGGGTATACCTCATATCAATCATGGGATATCGCAGGGGTGGGGTGGCTTTAAATCAGGAATTTGGGAAAAAGGAGATGCATTTTTCCATGAGACATCGACGGTTGAAGCATGAGGTTGTTATCCAGTTTTGGTGCGAAAAGGAGCAATTGATGGAGGACGGGCTCTGCGCAATGGAAGCTGCCGATACAAGGACAGCTGGGACGCTGCCGTGAGGCTAACGTCGAGTGAAGAAACCGAGACTAGAGGTGAAAAGGAAACGAATGTGTTCTTATTCGAACTAGCTAATCATGATGTAGTCTAGTGTAGAGAGAAAGGAACGAACTAGATACAAATCTGGTGTGGTCACTCCACAGTGGACCACACTGCGCACAAACCCTGGATATGCCAGCACAACCATTCTCTCCACTGTGCCCTAAACCCACGATGGGGTTACTCCATCAGCAATCACCGACTTTTTTCCACCCGCTCTGTATATTCAATACCGAAGGCAGCACGAAACAACCCACCTCTCAAGGAACGAGCTAGTGAAAATGCCGCGAGGGGTGAGACTCAGGAATATCAACTTTTTTGTTTGAATTCTAATCAAAGTATTACTCGCAGACAACAAAAGTTCACTTTTTGCTGATGATAAAGTCGTCGAATGAATTTGACACTACAAACTTTTAATACAGAAAGCCAATCCCAATCTGCCCACAACCCCCACAACTCCTGTCCCCTAACCTGGGAATATAACTTCCACAACAAAAAAATGGAAGCCCCTTTCCAAACATAGACATGGATCATTCAACCCCAATCAATGTTCCAAAATCTCATGACCCAACAAATTCTTTTCGGGGTCATTAGCCCGAACCTGACACCCAGAATACAAGGGTTGTAGCTAAATCATAATTGACCGTTCTGAAACCTGGCCCTAATTTTCATACGGCTTCACCATCCTTCCCTCCCTGATGCGTGATCTATTTCTTCAGTTTCTCATACATCCTCCGCTTCTGTCGGTGGTATCGTTCCCTTGGTCTAATCTGCATTCGGCTATTCAGGTTTGAGCTCGATCCGAAGTTTTAATTTCGTCCGGGGTTCGAGCCAGTATTAGGATCCCGGTTAGGATTCCGGCCAGCCTTGGGAATTGACGCGGCGGCCGGGTTCCGTCGTGTATTTAGGTTTCGCCTAGTGTTCAGATTTCGTATCGAATTGGTGGTTGCGCTATTTTGGTTCCCGCGGTCTCTCCTTCGGAGAGTATGAGGCTTCGTCCTCTGAATTGTCCGAGACGCCTTACCCGAACCTGCTCTACCGAGCAGCGCTGGTTCGCCGGCGGGTAACCTCCGACGCAGCGTGGCTAAAGATGGAGGTGTAGACTTTGTGCGTTTTCTTTGGCATGTGTTCCGTCTCCGTCGGGTTGTTTCCCCCGGGGGTGGATTAAAGACAATTTCCACGGTAAGGGTCTGGCCTTGGGAGATCGCTGGCAGGTGGTCTGGAACTTATCATTCAATTCTCGTTAGCGACACGTTTTGTGAGTAAGGTGAGTGTGGTATTCTGGGTCATACTTTGGTGACATGCTTGTGGAATATGGCCGGTCTGTTTTTTTCTCACAGGTTTGGGGTTCCCGGAATGGGTGGCCTGGAAATCGTGAGACACGAATCCCGATTTCCGGGGCTCCACCTCGACCACTAAGCTCTCGGTTGAGATTGTCATCATAGAAGTGCCAAGTGTACTTTCCGCGAAAGTAGGGTCACCACCTATTTGTGATCCCACATTCGCCTCTAACGTTACACCCCCGGGAATGCACCTTATGCCCTCCTGTGTAACTGGGTTTCTTTCGCTTCTTCTCTTCTTCGGTTCGTTATATGTAGCTAGTCTGCTTTTGCGCTTCCTGTTCAAGGTGCTCCTGTCGTGACTTTGAATCCTCATGTCTTGGTCATCTCCACTATCTTCGCTGTCACTCTTAAAGCCTATCAACCACGTATTCCTTAATGCGCCCGTAGCGGTAGGCCGATCCTCGGGTTGGATTACCAGCATGGATTTTAGTAACGAGATTCCGGGGTTGTCCATCGGGGGTGATAACCCTATGAGTTGATCTTCAGGAAAGGGCCATTTCCCAAAGAAGTAACGAGACACTTGGCCTTCTAAGAGGAACAACTTTGTCCCTACAAGTAACTCAAATATCACACATCCAAGTGACCAAATGTCAACAGCATTAGTGTAGTCCGAGGTTTCACTATTAGAGTCTAAGCCTAGAACCTCGGGAGCGCTATACACCTGAGTCGACACCTGGGTATGAAGGGTTGTGGTGGCTTGAGCTAGGATCCGCTTGGACACCCCGAAATCGCCTAGTTTGACCCACACGGGAGACATGGAAACCACAAAAATGTTCTATGCATTCGTCAGTGTTCTGCGATGCGACAAAGTTAAGCGAGGTGTTTGGTGGTGATAATCATACCGCAGGCTTTAGATCTCGATGAGTTATCCCATGTTGATGCATCACTTTGAGGCCTTCGAGTATCTGCTTTGAAATATTTCGAACGGTTTCTTGTGGTAGCGGTGTACCGATATGCTTGGTGAGATCGCCTTCGTCGAAATATTCCATTGCGATATACAAAGTCTCGGGCTCCTCGTACCACCCTAGGAACTCGACAAATAGTGACGGACGCTAGAAGGACAGGCCATTAGACCACAACAAAAGCATCCCCCTGATGTGAGAACACAAACCTTTCCCAATATAGCCATCACAAGAAGCTCCCTAGAATAATCTACCTTGGGATGTAGCCTCTTATCAATCTTCTTAACTGCACGATAGTGACATGTAGTTTCTTGCATCTGTTTATGGACAATCCCGAAACCTCCTCTCCCAATTTGCTCACAGTTGCTCCAATCCTCCTTCACTTTCTCATTCCGGTTTTTCGCCTTCGCCACATATCTTGTGTGTCTGACATGATCCTGAAAGAATTCGGTTTCGAATTTATACCAAACAATTAAATCGGATTGAGACTTGTCCATGTCTCGGGTTTGGAGCTCTTGGGATCTAGAACTCCGAATTAGCTAGGAAAGCGGAAATGGAAGGACAGAATGACGGTGGCTAGAGAGAGACAGGAGTAAATATTTGAAGGGATGTGAATTTGGTGGTAAAAAATGCTATGTTAACTTATTCGGTAGGGGCCTCAGACTGTTCTAATATTTATAATGTTTATACTGCGCTAGTTCATGTGGACAGGCTTGGCGCGTGGTGTTGAATGAACGTGAAAACTAGTCTACCCGCAATGTTCGCCTCAGGGGCCAGAAAACTACCAACCTGTTCTTTTTCTCAGCCTTGCGCTCATTTCCCATATTCGAAAGTGGTGTCGCTATACTCGAGTAGTACTTGAGTACTCCCCCTTCCCTTCCCACCGCTCACCACCCTTCCCTCCATCCATCCCACCGCTCACCACCTTCCCTCCATCCATCCCCTCCCATCGCATCCAATCGTATCCCATCGCATCCCATCGCATCCCATCGCATCCCTCCTCCCCCCTCCCATCGCATCACATCGCATCCCTCCTCCCCTTCCCATCGCATCCCATCGCATCCCATCGCATCCCTCCTCCCCCTCCAATCGCATCACATCGCATCCCTCCTCCCCCTTCCCATTGCATCGCATCCCTCCTCTCCCTCCTTCCCCTCCGTAAAGATCCGAGGAACAGCCCGTTAGGGTTTGAAAGTAATTATTCCGAGAGGAGGTTGTGATTTTAGAGACACACTTACATTCTCCATCACATTACTGTATTGTAGATACGAGCGTGTACTGGTAAAAACGCGAAAAACTCGTTATGCATGTACAGGGATATTCAGCGTTTCAGACACACCTTGCCAAATAATACCATCAGCCAGGAATTATCACCTAAAATGCTAGACATAGCAACGGACAACAGATACTCACAATGTCAGCAGTCTCTTTATTCTTCAACTAATTCAACTAAGGGCCCGTTTACCTATAGAAGGCCGTCTAGCAACCGGAGACGGTGCCGACCATTAAGGAGGCCTAGACAGTGCAAGGTGTGTAGGGAGGATAAATGAGTGTGTGTTTACCTAATAGACCGTCTACTATGGTTTAGTGTGAAAATTTTGATAAACCAACGTGAGGTTGGCAACCATGTCACAGCAGTGCTCAGCAACCGAGATATCAGACCGACCAACAATGCCTCCTCACAAACACAAGATGGCAATTGTGTCTTTGAACTGGCATTGGATTATGGGAAAGGTAATTGCCAAGTGTATGAGGAAAATAGAGCAGATTGGTAGCTGTTGTTGTGATTTCCACCATGAAAGTTGAGGGGTATTGTGGTGATATTGACAGACGGAGGCACCAAGACGGCCTCTTGAACCGCGTCCTGTTTTGACCATCTAGCAGCCAGAATATAGGACTGTTGAAAAGTAGGTAAATAGTTTTGCCACATCTATTGGAATAGGATGTTGGTTGAGACGTCACCGTCTAGCTTCCCCACCAAATCCCTTAGCTAGACGGATAGGTAAACGGCCCCTAATTGAAAATAACCTGAGGTCTCTAGATATTTTGCCAATTTTTCTACAACTTTTGAAGGTGAACAAGATCTAGGGTGAAGGTTTTTGTGATTTCCTGGAATTCTTGGCGCAACCTATAATACAAAACACATCTCTGTTAAGTGACGGCAGCCTAGCACATGGAAACATTTTCTGATGGTAGAAGAATATTAAAAATCTCACAGTGCATCGGATTTTTTTCTCCTTTTTTCAGTTAATTTTTCCGCCATTTTGCTATGTGCCAAGGTGAAGTAGCTCTTTGCGTAAAAGTTTCACTTTTTCCATGGTCAGTACGTTTCCCAGCTAACGGAGACTTGCTCTCAAGCACCGGTGGGGCGTCATGTATTATTATTAGCATCGTTGGGCAGTCACAGTGGAGATTTCCCTATTCGTGAGTTGCCTATTTTGTATATAGCTTGGCATGCAGAGATTTCTGCATATAAGCCACCTTTCTCTCCACTCAGTTAGATAGAGCGCGGCATCATCAAGACAACCACCCAATAGAACGCATCTCCCATCTATTGTAATCTGGTCCAGCACTTCATCCTTTTCTTTCACCCCTGTTCATCAAATTAATCACAGTATCACTGGAGTGACTCGCCCTAGATTTATTGTCCGGTTTAGTAGAGGGTCACGATCACAGATACACGGGTGGATACGGCTCGGTCGAACACACCATCCAATTAAGGGAAGGCTATCGAAAGCTCCCACACCGGTATAGTATTGAAAATGTTGGCTAAGCCGTGGACAGATGGAGTGGAGAAAAAATACCAGCACATAGTGAGCACTGCCCCCAAAATCATATGCCATGCAGATGAGCCGCATCCAGGACCCTGCACACAAGGTTTAGCTGCATTGGGATTTTTGCTCCCGGTAGATTTGTTGGCCCCAGTGCAGTTACAGCGAACCGGTTTTAGCTCTGACATTGTAGGAGGTTAATTTTTAATTTTTAATTTTTGAGAGAAAATTTAGACCTCATTTTTTTCGGTACTGCGGGGAATAGTTCACGAGAGCCGCAGAGGGTGTAAGGTACTGTACTATTATAGTACGAGTATCATAGACACTTTCGTTAATCCACAAGAAGGATCAGGCATTTGCGGCATAGGGTTGCAAGGGGGCTATCTTTTTCTTCTATTTTAGGGCACAGTTTTACTAACAGCTTCTCGCTTAACGCTTAAGATAGCAACCAGGAGTGATTACCAGAAGGGAACTCCAACAGTCGTACCGCATGGGATAAGAGAGAGCGAAAGAAAGAGAGGAAACCAGGAAGCTTTTTTCTTTTTTTCCACTCACTCGCCCATTCATTCATTCACTTTTTTCACTTTCTCGACAACCACTCTTTTCTCCTCCTTGCTTTGAAGCGGGGTCATCCTTGCTTTGTTTTTGTTTTTTATCCAGATTTATGTGAGTGAGAGGTGATGGATCAGGGACCGGGGATGGGGGGTGGACCTGTCGAAGACAACGAGCATGCAAGTGGGCGAGAAGGCCTAGCTCTGGATCCTGCGCTTTTCTTGTTTTGTCGTAAGCTGGGGCTGAGGCGTCGTCAGTCTTCGCAGCTCTTTCCTTCTCATCCAAGAGAGGGAAAATCCGACATCTTAGCTCAGGATTCAATAGCTAGCGCAGGTCACAAAACGTTGTCCTTTCGGTGTTGGTATGCCAAGGAAACCATGACAGCCCCGCTTCTCCTTCAGCTGCTACTTCGAGTGCGGCCGATAGATATATTAGCCATGTGCCTGTTCGCCAACTTTTTCTTATCAGACCTACATGACGAATCACCCTATCGGCCGCGCTCGTAAACATACGGTGTCATGGTCTGGGCCAGTCAATACACCATCCTTAGCTACAGCCCACACTAATTCTGCGTAGTCCCAATCCATATGTCCCAAACGGAGCCTTAGGGGCCGTTTACCTATCCGTCTAGTTAAGATATTTTGGTGAGGCAGCTAGACGGTGACGTCTCAACCAACATCCTATTCCGATAAACGTGGCAAAACTGTTAACCTGCTTTTCAACCTTCCTTTATTCTGGCTGCTAGACAGTCAAAACAGTACGCGGCTCAAGAGGCCGTCTTGGTACCTCCGTATATCAACACCACCACAAGCCCCTCACCTTTCATGCTGGAAATCACAAGGAATGCTATAACTCTGCTATATTTTCCTTGCGCACTCAGTGATTACCCCTCTCATAATCTAGTGCCAGTTCAAAGACACAATTCCCATCTTGGGTTTGTGAGGAGGCATTGTTGGTCCGTCAGATATCTCGGTTGCTGAGTGCTGTTGTGAGTGGAAAGCCTCATTGCTACCATCCTCACGTTAGTCTATCAAAATTTTCACACTAAACCATAGTAGATGGTATATTAGGTAAACACACACCGATCCATTCTCCCTACATTGCACCGTCTATAGGTAAACGGGCCCTTAGTCGGCTAAAACGCGATATTAACCCCAAAAAACGGCTAATCTGGGCACTTTCCCTGGCTGTATTCTCTAAATTTGGATCAGGTTTGCTTGAACTCTCCTCATGCTTATACTGTAGTCTCCAATAAGGGTAGGACGGATATCGGCGGGCGAAAAATCGGGATATTTGGCAGGCAAAGAACGAATTAATTAAAATAGGGTAACAAAAAATATTACTACTGTAGTACGAATTTCTATTTGTTAGCGGACGGTTTTGGTCGCTCCCCGGTTGAAGACAGCACGGTATCACGGTCGTTAGCCCGAGATATCTAGTACCGTTAAAAGGACAAAATAAACTGTGGCTCAACATTCGAGCCTAGTAACTTATACAGTAGAGAGCAGCCTTAGGGGGCGGGATTTTCACGAATTATCACCAAGTGGCTTCGTTTTCCCGGCGTTTGACACTTATGTCAACGAGACGTTATAACCCCCGTGAAGGGTCACCTCGTGAAAAACCTTAAGCAACACTTTATTTTGACCTCTTAGCAGGAACCCGACCCCCGGGTTGTGCTGCTCCGGGTTTGGAGTCTGTACAAAGCAACCTACTATTATACTCCGCAAACAAATTCTCGAAATGCGAGTTAACTTCTTGAAAATGTCTCTAGAGGTAAATGTAGGACTATAATGCCGTATGGGATTTTCAGGCAAAATATCTACGCGGGCAAATTTCTTTCCGTTTTATCATGCTGATGATAGAGTCGTCACACATGGCCTGGCTAATAAACTTTTGATACACCTCGCCAATGTCTATTTATCCGCAGCCCTTCCAATTTCGGTCCCTCAAGATAGAAATATAAATTCCGCAGCCGAAATCTAAACATACTGTATGTCATAATTCATGTGACCCCAACCAAATTTCCAAAATCGGGACCCTCCCAAACCACAACCAGGCCCTCCCGAGTGAGCAGTGTATCGCTCCGGTTTCCTATATATCTTCCACCTCGAGTGGTGGTGCGGTTTCCTTATTCTAGTCTGTGTTCGGCTGCTGATGGTTTGAATCCTGCGCGAGATTTGGATTTCCTCTGGTGTTTGAGTTCCAACCAGTATTAGAACCCCGGCCAGGATTCCGGCCAGCGCTCGGAATTAGCGTGTTAGCAGGTCCCGACGTGCATTAGGGTTTCGCCTAGTGTTCTGATTTTGCATTAAATTAGTGGTTGAGTCATTTTGGTTTCTGCGGTCTCCCCTTCTAGGAGTATGAGTTGTCCGAACTGTCGGGGCTAAATCTCTACTACCGGGCAGTATAGGTTTCCCGGTGGGTAATTCTTGAAACATTTTTATTAATGATGGAAGCGCGGACTTTGTACGCTTTCTTTGGCATGTGTTCCGTTGGGTTTGTTATTCCAGTGCCAATTCTCCAAAGTCGGACAAGGGAATTAGAAGTACCTAAGAGAACATATGAGGAAAACCAGAAAGCCAAAAACAGAACAACGCCAAAAGAGAGTACAGCCTGAGCCGAAGTCCATCTTGTCCAATACCTAGTTCCACTACCAGAGGCATTACTGAGAATGTCGCTGCCCTTACCCGGGAAGATCGTTACCACCGATGTTTCCCGATGTGGCAATGGGGGCGCAAGGAGTGTCGGTGCTGGGAGGGCAGGTGGGAAAAGAAGAACGCGGGGAATCGAGAGCGCGAGAAATGAAGAACGCGAGAGGTAAAGAACGCGAGCTGTGGGAAGGATGGTGAACTCAAAGTCTGGGGGAGTAGGAGAGGACAATCGTAGTGATAGTCTGTGGGCCGTGCGTCGTGGAGCTATGACCCCGCAATGGCCCGGCAACCGGGTTTACCTTTTTCCGACAACCCCTGAGACACAGCATTCCGGAAGGCTTTGGTGCGCTTTGCCCAATTGGCAATGGGTTGTACCAACCCTTCATGTGGATTAAAGACAATTTACATAGTACGGGTCTTGCCTCAGGGGTCACTTACCGGTGGTCTAGGATTTAGCATTCAATTCTCGTTAACGTCACGTTTTGCGAGCTCGATGGGTTTGGTATTCTAGACCTTACTTTGGTAGTATGTTCGTTGAATATTGCGGATCTGTTTTTTTCTCACCGGCTTGAGGCTCTTGGAATGAGCAGCCTGGAAATGGCGTGACATAAACCCTGATTTCCGGGGGTCCATCAGGGCAACTGAGGTCTAAGTGAAAGCTGGATCTAATGGCCTAATCATAGAAGCGTCACTTGTGCTTTTTAGAGTAATAGGATCACCACCCACTCACGATCCCGCATTATCCCTGCAAAGCCACACCCCCGGGGATGCACCTTCTGCCCTCCTATGTAACCGTGTTTCTGCTTATATAGACCGGAATACATGGCCTCTTTCCTCTGAACTATTGAGTGGACGAAAGTGGATAGTGGACGAACAAAGATGTGTGAGCGGACGTGAAGGAAAGGTATGATGAAAGAACCCAGAACGCCCCCAGCGATTTCATTTGTTATGAAATTAAAAGGTGGTTTAAGGATTGGCGGAGATGATTTGTGGGCTTATATTTCCTTTATCATTGCTATGGAAGTAGGAAGGGAAATGGAGTTATGCACGGTGTGAAATGGATGGGTGTAGGGAACGATAGGATGGGTAAGATGGTTTCTTATACTCATATATTCTTATATTTTGTCTAGTTAGTTTAGAAGAGGAAGAGAGCGAACAAGGTTTCTGATTTACCTACCCTTTAGTTAGTGTATTATGGTTCTTGTGTTCGCGTGTTTGACCGATGTGCCCTTAGTCAGTCACCCATCTCCCGAAAAATCACCACCGCTCACTGCGCGGTAATCGGATATGGTGCCATGTTAGAATATGCTGAAAAAATCTCAGACAGCTTTCCGTAAAGTTAGGTGCTCAGTGAGAGAGGCAAGGAGCCGGGTCGAAGTTTCACGAAGGGGGGAAGGAAAGCGGGGAATAAAGAGTAATGAAATGGCTTGAGAAATGGTGAAAATTGTTTGATCATGCTCAGGAGACTCTCGAAAGAGTCGCCATTGGTTTTGTATTGTACCTTAACAAAATTAACCGTACAGTATATCAACGAATAGGAAAAACTTGGGCCGTGACAACAGCACTCCCCCACCAACCTCATTATGAAAAAAAAAAAGGATATAAAGCATGAATACATATTAGGATACCTAGTTAGAAATTGATATATGATCTAGAGAAATACCTTTAGGAGGTGTTGAAAATGCTGGGCGATGAGGAGGGTTGCGTTGCCATCAATGGTTTGTGTACGGTTAATTTTGTTAACTTACAATATTTAAGGGGTTTGTCCACGCCCAACTGTAGGACGATTGAGTTGCTAAATTGCAAGATTTTATTTGATATACTTCATTCCACCCCTAAGCAAGGCCTTCTGTCAAAAGGGCCGATTGCTGGAACCACCACCCGATTAACATAAGTTGCACAAAGCCACCCAATAAAACTAATAAAAAAAAACCTCATAATGTTTTAGTTATGCCATAATACAAAGAAAATAGAAGAAACACAAAGAGTAGGAACTGTAAAGTTCGTCAAGCCCAAGAAAAACACCAGAAACTGAAGAAAATATAAGAAATTGTAACCACAGCCAAATCCAAAAGAAATTAACGAAACTAAAGGAAGCGCTCTAAGTTGCCATTTTAGGCAAAAATATACAAAAGGAAATGCTTGAAACCATAACTCCATCGAAACCCAGAATGAAAACCTTAAAAAACTAGAGAACACACCAGAAAGGATGAAAGGAATATAATAGCATCTAAAAAGTACCAGGGCGAGAATCAGAGTAAGGAGATGTAGTAGAGCATGCAATAGCACAATAGGTGAGGCCGTAATGTGTATCAAGCCCCCACCCAAAGAAACAAGAAAAGAAAAAAACAGAACGTAAAAGCAAAAGAGCAAAAAAGTAAAAAGGCCAGAAACCCGCTTTTGAAACAACAAAACGAAAGCAACGCAAAACAACAAAATCAAAGCAGCACAAAACCACAAAATCCAAGTAACTTAGCGCAATTCATGCCACCCCAAGTAAGATAAAAGTGAAAAATAAAAGCAAAAAAACGCCGGAGTCCCTTTGTAAAAGAAAAAAAGGAATACATGTCTATCTTTTGTCCCTCTACCGCCACCTGCCAGTATACGACCCCATAACTACCCCACCCGGGTTACCACAATCCTCTTCATAACCACCTCACGCTCCTCCTTGTGTGCAGCGCGTACATTAACTCTCATGTTATCCACCCTGGCTGTCGTATGCCCACAGACATCGCACACCAGGTGTAGCACACTATGCTTCGATACCTCGTGACGCTTGCGGTCTTTCCTGGTAGTGTAGCTAGTGCACGAAGTACAGCCTTCATAACTGCAGCAGAAGCGACGTTTGGAGTCCTTGTAGTGGTAGTAGTGGGTAGTTTCTGAGTTTTAGGTCATCTCGTTAGGACGGCAGTGAAGGGATGTGCAGGCGGAGGATTTCTTGAAGGGGGGTGAAGGGGCTCGGTTTTTCAGGGGTGATGGGAGAGGTAGTAGTAGCCGGTGTAGCGGTAACAGTAGCGTTCTCTGTCAGCAGTGGTGCTGGTGAGGACGCAGTGGTGGTGGGTGAGATGATTGTTGAATGAAGAGATAATGTGGTTTGAGGGATTTATTGATAGGGAGGTTCTACCAAGGGATTTGATAACATGGCAGGAGGAGTGATCAAGTCAAAGTTGAATAGGTCTAATGGGTCCGCCCAGCATGGTAAGTCTGTAATCTCTGTGGCTAGAAAGTGCGATTCAGAGAAATTCGGGACGGGGACCTTCGGAATCTGCCTGTTACCACTCGAGGCACAGTGCCTTTCCAGTCTTGTCAGAGGGGATAGCCTCCGAAGGTGATATTGCTGTTGCTGTTGTACAAGATTATCCTGGAAATTTGCTACACCTGAATTCAAGGTACTAAGGACTTTACTAAAGAGACAATCTTGGTTAATAAATTCTTCAAACATATCGTCGATATCAATAAGGGATCGGGGGTGGTGAATGGAGCCCATCGTTATTTGGGAGACTTTTGGAAACAGGCAGAAGTTTATTTGGTTTGTGGAGGGTAGGCTAGGTATGTGGTAGATAAGGGGAGTGTTGCCCATCGTGCAATGGTTGTAAGACGACACAATCAAACAGTGTGTATATTTGTTTCGCTCACCACAGGCTTCGCTTGTCACTGTGTAATTGGTGATGCAGATGTGCGTAGCGTCCTGCGTATCTTGAAGCGTGATCGAAGCTAGAAAACTATAAGTACTCAAACTCAAATTTCTCTCTAAATATAAATACCTGGAATGCAAGCTGAGACAAAAGAGAGGGTAATATTTGAGCTGGCAATTAGTTTGTGAAAGGTCAGACTTGGAGAAAGGTCTTGAAAAATGTTGGATGTCGGGGTGGAACAACCCAATGCCAATTGGGCAAAGCGGGGGAGAACTGGTGTGGAGGCTGGGGGAGGAAGGGTCGCCAGGGCGGCCGGAGGTAATAGCTTACTGCGCACGGACTGAGAGCTACCAGCATATATAGTACCCTCAACTCCCCGGAGGTGGGAACCTCGATCCTTGCTATAACTCGCATCCTCGTCTTCAAGCTTGCTACAGCTCGTGTTGTTTGTCCCCCTTGTCCTGCTGACGCGTGCCTGTCTTCCCTACCAGCTCTAATCTTGCATTTTCTCCCGAGCTGGCAAACTTTGTTTCTCCTCCGAGTCATGTCCTTTGTCCTCCCCCAGCTCGCGTATTAAGGACTCTGCCGTCTTACACGGCACATTGGGCCCACCTATCCAGGCCTAGAAGACGTGGCCTTGGGGAACCGCCACAATGCATGGAAAATGGGCCCTCATAGAAGTGCAAGGCCCAGGGGTGGCACTTGCAGTGAAGCCAGATGAACAAGCTAAGAGAAAGACAATCTCTCTCTGCTCAAACCGTCGATTATAAGATGATACAATAATAGCGCAATAGCAAAGCGGGCACTTAGAAATGAACTTCCACGACCGAGCCTAACCGAACACTCTCTACCCTACCAATAAACCAGAGAACAAGCCTTGTAGTGCACAGGCATCCAAATCTCCCTTCCCCAACAGCCAACATATATCCGAAGAACTGCGCCCCGAGAACCTATCGATCCAGATCGAATACCCTCCGAACTTCCTTGTTCGAACAATAGCTAGATCGCACACAAATGCGTGGTACAAAGGCTAAATAGCCCTATTGCACCACAGTCCACCCCTAGCTATGATTTTTCAAGCTATTCAACCCTCCTTCTGATACCAGGTACCCCACAAATACTTTTACCCTTATAAGTATTACAGTGCGACAAATATCAGTTGATACGCATTCTTAATACTATCAGCACACAGTCACAAAAGTGGGACATGACGAAGAACCATGGCAATTCAGCACATCCACCCACCCATACAGCTGCATAACTGCATGTCCTATAGGCGACCACCCAATATCCGCTTGAGCACAACATATGGAAACTATATCGCAGGGCAGAACACAAGTAGAAGACAACTAAGAATGAGGAATAGTGGCATACTATAAACCACATCCAACATAACCTAGTTTAGCCAGCACATCATGTCCGAACTTCTGCGCCCCAACAGGCCTCGTTACACTCCCCTCACCACCTTGGCATATCTATATTCCTGGTATAGGACAGGCTCCGGCACAACCAACCCTTAATAAAAGCAGTGCCCGATTGATTAGGACAACACACCAGATATTTCCGATCAGGGCATAGGAGCCCCAGTTGGCCACTGAGGTCACCTCCGGCCCTCCTTACGCACCCCCCCTATATTTTTCGACCCGTGCCCAGTAGTTTTTCCTGATACTGTTCTCCGGGTGCTATCGCGGCTCTCTTTCTGTCTCCCTTGCCTTCTGCCTAAATAGCGGCCACCTCGTGCCTCATAATGCTAAGAAAGGCCTAGCGACTAAGGTCCTTGCAGCCCAACCTCGCCCGGCGCCCTCCGCGGTGCCTTGCGTTAAACCGGAACACCACAAGACATCCGGTACTCTCTTGTTCAGTCCTGGTATCCGGCACTATAGCCGCTATTCCATTGGGACCCCCGGACTGTTTGGCACAATGCCGCTGTCAGCCCACACTCCTACTTCACTTTTGAAGGGAATAAGAAAAGCCAGTCACATAATCTCATGTTCGAAAGAGCCTAAGACAGCTATCCCTCGCTGAGACATCGTGATAGGGTCCCCCGAAGTGATAGCTAGTCTGTATACAAGAACAAATGCGCGGTCAGAACACTCCCTGGCACAACATAAAGCCTTGATGGCAGCAGAGCGAATAGCCTGCCTGGAATTGGGGAGTCGTTGGCCACCGAACGGCAGGCAATTAGGTCAGCGGCTTCACTGCCTGCCTGAGTGTAGGATCTATCGGTGCCAACGATCTCAAGCGACAAGGGCACCAATATCTCACCCAATGCCTCCGCCAGTGGAAACATTCGAAGAAGGTTGATTGATGCTTGGATGGTCTTGGTTTTCCTAGTTCTCCGGACTTGTTAGATTTTCATTTGCTCATATTGGTTATTACCTGAATGTATTTGTTTGGCTTTGAAAATTGGTAAGTATCCTACATCTCGGTTAGGATATGTCTTATAAGATATCAGAAGAACGGTAGTTACAGATAATGTGGCTTGCTTAATGGGGGATTAGCAAGCCAGGGAAAACATTTTCCGGGGACAAATAGATCCTCTTGGACAGCGTGGCTGGACATTGCTCTACTTGTACCGAATCTTTCGCTCATCTGCCCACCAAAGTGTGGTAGAGGTAGTTTGAAATTCCTCAGGATTGAAAACGAGTCCGGTCCAAGCGATACGTGAATAACAGAGAAGAATTGTGAGCCACAAATTAGGCTTGCTATGCGGGTGGTGATAGTCGACATGGCAGCATGGTCAGATCTCTGTTCTGAACTGCTACCGGAGATCTGTAGAATCCGGGTATAATTGAGAAGTGGCTGGATACCGAGCACATGAAGTCCTGGGAATCAACTAGTAAGCAATGTACAATCAAGAGGAATTGAATAGGTAGTTTACGAGTTTTTATTAGGTTATCCACTAGCCGGGGTTGCGTTAAGTGACCAAAAAGTATATGGCAAGCGGCCTAGCTACTAGTTCGGTTGCGTTTTTCCCTAACAATCCCTAGAGACCGATCTCTTTTGCTAATCTATTTGCTAATTAGTAAAGCTTTGACATAAACTCGGTGAAACTTTGTTCCGACTTGCCATAACCACTATTTCTATGCGGACTGATATCCAAAAACATACATGGGCAGACGCCCTGTCAATGGAGCCCTGATTAATGCATTCCCCCTGTATCAGCAGCGACATATGACTGCTGAACAGGAGGTTGAAAGGGAAAGCTTCAACAAATTCCATTTTGCTGAGCCGCATGCTCCCCTCTCAGAACCCTAGAACAGGGTCGACTATGGGGGGAAGCCACACTCCCTGATGCTTGCGCACCTGACTAGTTTCTCGACTAATTCACAAAGAGCGGCATGGACCTGAATGGGGGCTAGGTCAATAAAATTTCCAACTGATCTCTCTGCCAGGGAGCCCAAGCGCGTATCTTCTAGAGCTCCCAAAAAGAGAAACCTCATTGCAATAAGTGAATCACAACAAGGAGAAAAGAATGAGCCAAAGGGCTCAAATGAGGGGGGAATCAGACGAGAGTGGGCCTTATGCAAGAAGTACGAGTGAAAGCTTGACCGAGTCTGAGGCGAATTGTAACCTATTGATCAGTTTATAACCCCCGCTCCAGACGCAAACTAGTGTGGTAGGGCCTAAGCAAAAGGCTTGGCATGCATAGGGCCTGACAGGGATGGGAGGAGCAGGATTGGATTAGCGGGGTTGGGTTTGGTGCAATGAAGCTCTGCGTTGATAGGCATTTTGTAAGAAACAGCACATTGGATGAACAGCGTATCAAGAGTAAGTCCGTCGAACCCCTCTGGTTGGTCCAGTGACCTCTCGACCGCTCAGAGAACCGGATCCGCTCCAGTTACTGGGCGAGAGTTCGACAGACTTTCTTCCGTCACACAAATTTAGCGTAGATTAGCCAAGTAGCTGCCGAAAAAGCGGTTACACACATACTAATTTCGACAAATAAGCCACAGTTTGACAGACTTGCCTGCACACCCGAGAACATGGAATCGTGGTGCGGGCGGGGCTGTTTTGTGATCTGGCCGAGCTGATTTGTGCTGCAGAAGACCCCCTTCACATGAGGTACCAGACTGCAGGCATCGGCGGAGAGGCCAGATCATTTGAGACACGAGACTCGCTTAACGGTACTCGAGTACTCGAATACCGGGGTTAGTCCGCGTCCCTGATATGGAACTGGGCATTGCGGTACTGATTGTGAGGGAGAAGAAATTCATGAACGCTTTATGATTTTTTATTTGCCAGAGCGGGTATCAATGGTGGATTAACCAATGTGAGGAGGTTCACTTTCTAACTCCTCCGCCCGAGTACTAGTACGGTACAATACTGTGAGTAAGTTATTCGCACAGCCTCATTCTCGTGAGGATACAAAAGCCACAGTTGGTAGACCAACACCCCCAGCACCCGGTACATCTCGCGACGTCTTACTCGTAATTTTCTGCCGTTGGTAAAATGATCTGGTACGATGAGGTGAAACAAGAATGACTTGGTAGGAGTAAACCAAGAAAGGCTGAATCAGTCCAAGATCAGCAGACGTGGTTGGACAGAAAACCAAGAGTTCACAGGATGAGTCCGAATAGGAAATGCTGAGGGGGCAGCAGGCTGATTTCGTCTGTGTGCGAAGGCAGGTTCAGGATCGAAGATTTGTGAGGTGGAGTATTAAAGCCAGTGGCCGATGGGCGTAAAGAGGGGAAGAAGATAGTTTAGGAAGGCATGGCATGGGATGGGTGCAGAGTACCTCCGACAGGATTTTTAAGGGGGGGGCATGCTTCTGGGGTACAGGGAAAAGAGTAAGGAGGAAGATTTATACCGTCAGGGGGGAGAGCGGGCTGGTGACAGATCAGCCAAAAAAAGGCAAAATGGAAGCTTAGCGGGGGCAGGGAAGACCGGTCAGAGGAAAATGAATGGTGTGGGGCTGGAGCGAACTGTGGGCTGCTCTGCAAGGAACAGAGGAAAAATGGGAGGTTATGTGGGACACTGAAAAGGGAAGGAGGAAGATGAATGATAAAAGGAAGGGGAGAAGACTGAGGATGGATCCGGATAGAAAAGAGCAAAAATGAGAGCTGTTGCAAGGTAGTAGGCGAGACCAGGCAGCAGATGGAGAATCTGAACATCAGCAAAAAATGTTTTCCCACATGTATATTATACTTACCTCCCTTTAGCAAGTGAGAGGGCCGGGTACCCCTATACCTGCTAGCCCTCCTAAGGCATTAGGGTATACCAAAGAGCGGTGAAGTTACCCTGGGGTAAGGAATATTACGGCAAGATTCAGGAGGATACTGGTAACACTAGAACATACAGGGGGTCCCAATAGAGCGGATTCTATGCTTGAGCGTTCAAGAGTTGAGGGTAGGTCCCAGAGTACTACCTAGCATCCTATGTGGAATACGGTAGGCCCACAATTTCTCAGAGTTCATCTAGTAGTATTGGTGTATTCCTCAGTTTTTCCATTCTACACAGTGGGTGCCTCGAGTCCCCTGGGGACCCAGTGCGTCCTAAATTGCCTGTGTGTAAGTACAGAAGCAGGGGCAGGATTAGTATACCCCTGAGGGTTTGTGTTGTAGACAGTTGCCGCCTGGAGTCCCCTGGGGCACACAGTTCGCTCTATGTTACCCTTGTGGGAGTACAGAAGACCAGCGATTTTAGCCTCCACTTAACTAGCATTTTACTTGTTGCTTAGGCCTTTAGCCAAGTAGGTACCACACAAGTTAAAATAGCCTCTGAAAGTACCCAATAGGATGCTGGGAGGCCTGAAAAACACTCTTTCGTTCCTTGAGATAGGTTACGAGTAGATCTTGGGTGAGGTTTTCTCCGAATAGCTCTGCCGCTTGGAATGCCACTTCTTGGGTTTCTCCTTCAGTATAGAGAATCCAGTGGTTTCCTGCTCCTGCCGCATGCTGGGATACCTTGTGCAATCGTAGGTAGAGTTCGACTGAGTTGTACCATCCATCAAATGCCTCTGGTTTGAGGTCCTCGCCATGAGCAGTGAATTCCTTGGTTGATGGTACTTTGATACTAAGCCTTGGTAAAGACTCTGGTACAGGTGCAGGACATGGTCCGCCAGGTCCTTCACCATGGTCAGACATGTCGTCTGATTCCCTGCTGCTCCTTGAGCTGTCTCGATCGCCTGCGGTGCCGCTACTGGGGCTTTGCTGGGTAATCTGTTAGGCATTGCAAGAATGCCGACCCATAAAGCACACGCAGAGACCCCTGGGTACCAATCAGTCAGGGTACAACGTACCAAAGATACATCTCGGTCTCTCTTAAGATGATAGTCAAGTGCCTCCGACTATAAGGTCACCTGTTCGATTCACAGCCGCATCATAGTTATTATTAGTTAATATATCATTATGCAACAAGTCAGAAATGACGGCTATAATGGCGCAAAGGCGTCTGAGAAGATTTAAGTGTAGGTTCCTTTTTTAGGATGCCCATAGGGTAGGGACGAGAGTTCTCTAAGATGGCAGATAGAATCAGAATAAACACTTAAGTAAAATATTGTATCATGTTACCAGAAAACAGATGGCGGAGACCTCCAGGCCCGCCTAGAACCAGTCAGTACGAACATAAGATTATCAGCACAAATCGCTATTCGAGCGATTGCTGCCAAAACTCAGTTCGGAAAACCTGATCCTCAGACAGTGACAGACTCCTGCGCATTGAATGGTCTAACGCCTTTGAAATTGGCCACTTCATATACGGTTCAGTGAAGAGATATTATTACATTGGCATTAGTCGGATACATCTACTCTAGACTGACCTATTATTCACGGGAATAACACACCCTTACAATAAAATAGTAGTCTAGGTCTTCAGAATGGGAGTATGGAGTCGAACAGTTGTCAGGGTCAAGAGGTGTTCGCACTTAGGAATTCAGAAAACTTGGTTCGGTCGATACTTAGTTAGTATGGTTAGAAAATTTAGCCCGCGAACACTCAGACGTGGAATATAAATACCGAAGGGCCTCCCTCGCTTAGAAAGAATGATCAACACCGGAGGAGAGATCTTATTAATATAATAAGTTACGAACTATTATTTCCTCACCATCTTTATACTACGCGAGTAACTTGGTTCCACTGTATTACGAGCCTTCCTCGACAAGATTCTCCATCTGTAGAACCACTCGAGCATGAGGCCTAGTCCGGTATCATACGTCACCTTATCGGCTACCCCTAACATAATCCTTCTTGTGGGGACTCATGGAACCCACCCGGGGTAACTGTCGATGTTGAACCTTCTTCTAGGGTGGTCTCCTCCCGCTTGGTTCCTGGGGTTCTGCAATTTTGGTAACTTGTTGATGTTAAAAAAATGTAACCATTTGCAGGGTGGTGGTGGGAATCGATATGGTAACGATACTATCTCGATACCAAAGTACGGTATATAACGAGACAAATTACCAGAGGGTTAGACATAGTTGTTGTAAGAAACTTCTTACAATATGGCAACGACCATGTAGTTCCTAATGGCTAAGTATGTTTGGTCTTATTGGATTCTCGTAACGAACTGAAGAAGAAACTGTTCAACAAAGTATATTGAAAACTAGGTCTGTCGAAGTCTGGTCACTCTAAGTCTGGAGCATAGCAGGTCTTAAATACCCTAGTCTGGCTAACTAGAGCCTTGTAAAGAATCACGAGAAAGACTCCCAAAAAGGTAGCCTTGAAGGGGTACTTAAAATATATCAAGTATCAAAAGATAACCTGACACAAGAAATAAAACATACTGAGTATCCCACGATACTCGAAACCAAACATAAAGGATCATGAGTATCATACTCAGTCATGAAATATACTGAGTATGAAACAATGCTCAAAACCCAACATAAAACATCATGAGTATCAAACTCAATGATAAAACATACCTAGTATCAAACGATACTCGAAACCAACCTGTAACCCATACCGGTTACAGATCTTCAATAAAGTACTGAATACTAGCATTATAATACCCTCTGAGCGGGCATTTATTGGAGTTATTGAATGTCTGATTGGCACCATTCTCATAGACACTTTGCTATACTTCTGGAACCTGGCGAAATTTTGAAGTCTACTCCCTATTCCACCCAATATCATAGCCTTCAGCCATCCAATAACTGAGCAGATACCTGGGTAAGATTCCCCTCATTGAGAGAATTATTTAGAGCCTTCAAACCTCATATTTGCGCTATTTTCAAGAGCCTTTATTTACAGTTTTATGCCTGGGCGAAATCCGGAACCTTTGACCATCTGATACGATTAGTTAGCGTACAGGCATGCCATCGTCAACTAAATCCGTGGGTTAGATGCTCCTGATCGAGAGCGCCCTTTAGTGGCTTTGAACGTCCCCTTTGCAGCATTGTCAACAGCCTCTATTCACACCTTCACACTTGGGCCGACTCTTGGTTCATTGGCAACCTGCGATGGTTACCTAGGCTACAGGCAAGCGATAGTCAACTAGAACCCTTCGCCAGACTCCCCTCATTGAGAGCAACCTCGAGCACCTTTAAACCTCCCATTTCAACTACTTTCCAAGGTCCTTATTGACACTTTTACACTTGGGCGGAATTATAGACCTTTGAGCATCTGACCTGATTACTTAGGCTACAGACCTGTGATTGCCAAGCAGATATCTCCATTAGATTTCCACTACTCGAGAGCATTCTTCAGTGCCTTCCAAAGTCCTATTGGCACCATTTTCTAGGGCCCTTATTCAGACCTTAACACTTGATTTAAATTTTGGAACCTTTGACCATGTGACAGGATTACTTAGGCTATAAGCATGTGATCGGTGAGCGGATACCTGGGATAGATTCCCCTCCACGAGGGCATTCCCTAGAGCCTTTAAACGTCCTGTTTGCACCATGTTCAAGCTCACTTCTTTACACTTTTACACCTGAGCAGAATGGGAAATCTCTGACCATTTAACCGTATTACTGAGGCTACAGGCCTGCTATCGACAAGGGGATACCTGCATTGGATTTTCCTCATTGAGGGCATTCTCTATAGCCTTCAAACGTCCCACTCTAGACAAATTTAAATACTATTTTTCACAGAGTAGTATTTTAGTAGCTTAGTTTCCCTGTAGTTTAATAAAAGTCAAATAAATTTAAAAATCCACAAGCCTATGAATAATGACATTATCCTAGCCTAAATAGGTAGTTTTGACCGCAATTGTGACCTGAATCATGTCTGATTGTTATTTGTTATATGTTAAACCTAGTGAGCTAAAGGATGATTAAAACTCCAGGAGGCCTTGCGGGATGTCTCTGGGATTGCTCCCGTACTTTTTCCGTTATTCCTGTAGTAATCTTCCGTGATGGATTGTATCCCCTTGAGGTAGCTGACATAGGCTGAGCCCTCCTCGTTCATCATTGCCAGGGGGTGGTTTTGACACGGGTTCTAAACCTAGTGCTGGGCTTGGATCTCACTTTAACAATACCAGAACCCCGTATGGCATTTGTTACCAGGGGTACTAGTAACATATCATTCCGGGCATACCAGTAGTAATTCTAACATACCCTGTTCTCGTTTCTCCAACGAAGCTAGACTAATTTGGTCTAAAGGTACTGTAACTAGGACCCCCCAGGTAGGCAAACTCAATTGCGAAGATAATGTAACTTAACCTTGTGATACGTGAAATCTCTGGTAAAGTCCGACTGACATCTAGTAAAGTTACCGCTCCTTTTTGGTCTTACAATTTCCTTATTTGCTTGAGTTCAGAGAAACAATCTTGCCGCAAAGGTTACCCTATCCAATCATGCCCCTTTCGCTACCTTTGGTTACCATATTTATTACTAAGGGTAATGACTCCTGTGGCTCCCTGTAGACTCTTATTCCAACTTGAGTCTATCATGATATACTAAGTATACCAGACCGGACTTACGATGGATACCTCTTAGTACACTGTTTGGGCTAGTCACCTGGTCTACTGTAGCTACCCCTCCTAGGGTCGTTATACCACCTCCCTCTTTAGCAAGTCTGTCTTCAGCCTTAACCTTCTTTACTTATCTAACATAGAATTCCACTATAGTTTGAGGTGATGATCATTTGGCTTGGAAGGATATCTCTTACGGAAACAATGTAGTGCTTTGCCAGTTGTACCTGCCAGCATCTCGAATGGTTCCAATGAGTTGTCCTCTAAACCCTACTCTTCCCATGGAACTAAGTATTGTACAAACTGATGAAGGGAACTTGACCATCACTCCTCCATACCATCCGATATCAAAAACTTTATAAATAACTGAACTAGTGGCCGTGTTCACAACCAGCTTAGGCACTCTGCCAACTTGACGTCCAATTGAGTCCTTCCTGTAAGGTTCTAAAAATCCAACATTGAACACTAGATGAATTGGCCATCTTGGTGGCAATTCCTGGTCATAAGGTTGTGTCCCAATTTTTCGTTTCACTACAAAGGGCCCAAACCGCTTGTGATCAAACTTCGCCATTGAACGCTTGATTCGAATATTCTTCCTGTCCAACATCGCACAATCAGCCGACTTTACTTTCCCCTGCGATATATTCTCTGACGTTATATATTCCCGAGATGGGAAACGCTTTTGGTAATCCCATTTCCTTCCCCTTCTCTATCTCTTGTATAAGAGGTCTCTGATATCTAACCACTTGCCTTGCCAATCCCAAACAAACTGGTTACAGTTCAATTTAATCCCCTCTCTACCTGACACTGCCCCAGACGATGGGGTCCTTAGGATGAACCCATAGGTAATTTCACAAGGCGACAACTCGCAGGATCAACAGGCAGATGTATTATAGGCATATTCTGCTAGTCGCAGCAAAGAAACCCAATTATCTTGTTGGTATGAATAGTAACATCATGTTACAATTATCTCTTCTATGGGTGATAATTGTAGCAGGTAACTGATAGGTCGCTAATAATGCCTTCTCATGGCTAGATAGCTACTGCGATAGCTGAGGCCTCTAACTTCTATCCAGCAGTGTCGATAACTAGGCACACGTAACACAGTCGTGTCTCTTTATTCCCGAAAGTGTAATAGATCAATTATTTGGTATTGAAAGTATAGTGTATGAAAGAACTTAGATAGTTGCGTGAAGAACCCGAATCCCATGCCTTCTTTTATCTTATTTTATTTTTTATTTCATCTTTCAATGTGCTTGTTGTATTATTTGCCTTGTATCCCAGGTTCAAAGACTACGTCCAGCGCTAGCTATCGTAAAACAAAACCTTAAAGACAAACCAACCGGCACCAGGGAAACAGCGATCAAGCCAAGTCCTTCTGGGATCAGACCAACCGCACCGCACACCAGCCATACAAAATAACAAATCAAACGCTAACTAAGGGGACGTAATAAGAAACATCTAATAAATAGCTTGCGGAGGAATCAACACGAAAAGCCTTGCTGTAGACACAAAGAAAATCAATAATTGTTCTAACCACGATCAAGGCCAAAGTAACCACCAATGAAAGAAGAACAAGGACAGTCTGGGGGCCACCCAAAACTGTAGCAGCTCTGCTATCATTACTCAGAACCCAAGGGGTTGACATCCGCCACCACAACAGTACAAGACAAGAACTGAGCGTCATGGGGTAGCGCGACAGGGGAGAAATCGGAACGTGAGGGGAATTGGCAGTAGTGTGCCAGCCAAGAGAGTGGATTTTTAGCGGTAACCGAGTAACGGGATGAGAGCTTAAGGTGTGAGAGGAGTGGGGGACCCAACAAGTGTAGGAACTATCGCTAACGGTGTTCGTGTCTGACTAGGAAGTCTCTATCGGTATTAAAGACAACGACAAATCGACCATGGCCTGTGGAAAACTTTGCTCCTACTGCCAATAGTTGTCCCAGCCGTCTGTCACATGGGCCCGACCTTGTTGCTGACCGTGCGACTGGTAAGCGAGGCAGCAAAGCACAAATGTAAAGAGAGGGTGATAGAGTTAAATAACCCTTAGAAACAGGGATGGCAGGGCCCAAGGACAGGATGAGGGAAGTCATGCGAGTGGGGGGGGGTGCAGCTCACACGGAGTGGGGGCGCAGCTTACAGCCAGTGTGGGCGTGGTGGATGTTGACGCATGATCCTCATGATGTTGAGATTTCAATCGTCAGAGGTGTAGTGGAGATGGTTCGTGACCCAAATCCCATGCCTCTTTAGTTTGCTCTTTTTTTTCTTTTGTCTTTCTGCTTTTGTTTTTTTTTATCATCTGAGATTTGTTTTGTCTTCTAGGTACAAAAAGTGCGTGCAGCACTAGCTCTGGCATAAAATAACCTCCTAGAACAAACCAACCGGCACTAAGGTAAAAACAATGAACCCAAGTCCCTCTGGTCATTTAGTAAGTGCACACCAGCGACATCAAATAAGAAATGCCCCTCCCACTAAGCGCTTGACAACAAAAATACAAATTCACATATTAGGAGGAATCAAGAGACAAACCTTGCCCTAGACAGCAACAAAATGACCAGAGTCTTAGAACCGCAAAGGAAACTTAAAAAAAAACGATGAAGGAAGAACAATAGGGATGCCTGGTGGCAGTAAAAACAACAGGACTGGCCAAAAGTTGCTCAAGAACTCCAAGTCGTTGACATCTTGCAATGAGACAGGGGAATACGCTACCTGAGTGTAACTGAGGGCTGCCACTGAGGGGAAGTCGCGGAGAAGCTGGAAGGGCTGTAGGGTGCCAGCCAATGCAGTGGATGGTAGCAGTAACTGAGTAATAGGATGAAACCGGCTGTAGATGTGGAGGGGTAGACCAAAAAACCATATCAACAATCAGTAGCGTTGGGCGTTTCTTACTAGGAAACTTCTAAAGGTAGTTAACAGAACAGCGAAATCGACCGTGGCATGTTGCAAGGTGTTTCTCCTACCGCGAAGTGTAGTCTTAGGCGTCTCGAACATGGGCCAGAGTATTTTGCCAGGGGGTGCAAGCGCTGAGTGAGGCAGCGAACCTGGGAGCGAAAACAGATGGAGAGAGAGTCAAACGACCTATAGCAACAAGGACGCCAAAGCCCATGAGGATGATGAGGCAAGTAAGAAGGGGAGGGTGGGGGTGCAGCTCACCCCGAGTGCGGGTGCAGCGCACTGGGAGTAGGGGAGTGGTGGATGTTGACCATCAATTCTCATGATATTAATATTTCAATTGCTGGAGGGGTCGAGGACATGGTTTGTGACCCGAATTCCATCGTCTTTTTTTCTCAGTTCTTTTTTTCCTTTTTTACATTTATCATCTTAAATTTGTTTTAAACTGTTGGGTACACAAAGTGCATGCAGCATAAGCTATCGCCAAAAAACAACCTTCTCTAACGAACCAACTGACAGCAGGGAAAAAACCATCACGCCAAGTCCCTATCGTTCTGGCCCAACCACCCACTAGCCACATCAAATAAGGAATCCCACTCTGACTAGACTGTCCTCAAGAAAAATACAAATCAATACATAGGGAGGAATTCACAGGGAAATCCTTGCCGTAGACACCAATGAAATAAATAAATGTCCTAACCCTATATCAAACGGAAAGTAACCGACCAGAACAAAAAGAACAAGGGGCGTGCGGGAGCCCCATAAAACTGTAATGCCAGTGCTAGCATTACTCAGAAACCCAAGGCATTAACATCTACCACTAAGACAGTCCAATACAACAACTAAGCATCACCAAGGTGTGCAAGGTTGGACTAGTTCCGAGTGGGCGTAAGGTAGAAGTGGCAGTCGGGTGCCAGCCGAGTGAGTGGATTGTAGCTATAACCGAGCAACGGGACGAGACCTTGAAGGGGGCACTGGAGGGGTAGACCCACTAACAATTGAAACTATTGGTAACATTGTCTGTGTCTGACTAGGGGCCTCTAAAGGAAGTGAAGAAAACTGAGAAATCAACCGTAGGCTGTTGGAAGATTTTCCACTACTGCAAACTATAGTCCCAGCCGTCTGGAACATGGCCAAGAGAGTAGTACCGACTGTGCAAGCACTAAGTGAGATAGGAAAATGTAAGTGAAAAGAGAAGGGGAGTAGTGCCAAACAACCCCTAGAAACAAGGAAGTCAGGGCCGAAGGACATGGCAAGAGAAGTGAGGCGGGAGGGCTGGGTGCAGTGTGCGGAGAGTGCGGGTTGAGCTCACTGAGATTGTGGCTGCAGCTGACTAAGAGTATGGGGTGGATCTTGACGATGTATCCTCATGCTGTTGAGATGCCAATCGCCGGGTAGGTATAGGAGATTCCTCGTGACCATAATCCCATCCGTTGTGTTTTCTTTCTTTTTCTTCTTTTTTTTCTTTGACCTTTTTTAGATTTTAAATTTTGTTTCTAGCTGAGGCCAAAGTGCGAAGTAATAAGAACAAAAATAGCACGAAGGCGCAAAGGCCATGGCCTGAACAAACTTTCCCCAACCAGAACCCATCGTCAAGGTGAGGGAAACCTTGGGAGTAAAACTCCCGGTCTAAAACCTGCACGAAGCGCCCAGGCGGTGAAAAACAACAACAAAATACACCTGAAACACTTAACCAAAAGAAACAATCTAGTAAAAACCCAAGCAAACATTCAACAGTGAGAAAATTGTCAAATACTCCATCTGTAGAACAAAAACCAGAGGAAGGCAAACCGCCATGATGGCCTTTAAAGATCTCTAACTGGGAATAGTTTCGAACCATAATGCTACAATCCTCTGTTCTGTCACAAACGCTGACTAAGCAAGGCAGACTCTCACATGACAAATAGTTATTAGTCATGGGTTGGTTATCATTCACACTATGAGATCAGTCGACTCATAGGATTTGACACGACGACGCAATAGCGCGTCAGTGGTTTATTGTAATTAGTTGATATTTGACATGACGCACGATTGTGGTCATGTGGTTTATGTATTTCGCACATGACTCATAGTCATGAGTCATGGGTTTCACGCATGTGACCCCGTTAGGGCACATGACAGGTTTTATGTTTTTTGATTCGTTGCGAGATAGGGCGCAGCTGACTCGGACGAGTCAGCTGATGGATTTCACACTATGACTCACTATGAGTCATGAGTTGCGTGACGCAAGGGTTTGTGTCACGCAGGGTTAGGGTTGAGGGAAGAACCCCTATATAAGGGCACCCTCGGGTCATGTGATTTGGGTCACGAACCATCTCCATTACACACCCGGCGATTGAAATCTCAACACCATGAGCATTCATTGTCAACATCCACCACCCCCGCACTCTCAGTGAGCTGCACCAGCACTCTCCGTGAGCGGCACCCTCCCCCTCCCGCCTTACTTCCCTTATCATGTTCTTGGGCCCTGGCGTCCTTGTTTCTAGGGGTCGTTTGGCTCTATCACCCCCTCTTTCCGCTCGCGCTTCGCTGCCTCGCTTAGCGTTCGCACGGTCGGCAACAGCCTCTCGACCATGTTACAGACGGCTGGGACCACAGTTCGCAGTAGGAGAAAACTCTTCAACAGGCTACGGTCGATTTCTCCATTCTCTTCACCTCCGTTTGAGGCTGCCTAGTCAGACACGCACACGGTTACCGATAGTTTCCACAGTTATTGGGTCTACCCCTCCTCTCCCCCTTCAGGTCTCGTCCCATTGCTTGGTTACAGCTACAATCGACTCACTCGGCTGGCACCCTACTGCCCCTTCGCCTCACCTTGCGGCTTCTCCACGGTCGCGCCCCTCGGTTACGCTCAGTCGTCGTATTGCACTGCCTGGGTGGCGGATGTCAACGCCTTGGGTTCATGAGTAATGCTTGCAACGCCGCAATGTTTTTAGTGGCTCCCGGGCCCTCATTGTTCTTCTTTCATTGTCGTTTACTTTGGGTTTCATAGTGGTTATAACAATTTATTGCTATTTTGTTGTAGTTGGTGTCTTCGGCAAGGGTTTTCCTGTTGATTCCTCCCCCTGTATTTATTTGATTTTCTTGTTTCGCCCCTTCAGTCGGAACTTGATTTCCTATTTTGCGCGGCTGGTGTGCGGTTGGTCTCGTACCCGAGAGACGTGGCTTGATGGCTTTTTCCCTGGCGCCGGGTGGATAATTGGGGATGGGGTTTTTTCTTTACCATAGCTAGCGCTGCACGTAGTCTTTGTCCCCAGTAGTTGATAATACAAAGCACCTGCTAAAAAAAAAATAAAGAAAAAAAAAAGAAAAAAAAAAAAGTCCTGAGATTTGGGTTTTTCACACAACCATCTAAGTTCTTTCATACACTATACTTTCAATACAAAGATCTTTATCTATCACACTTTCGGGAACCAAGACATGACTCTTATATGAGCCTAGCGATCAACGTTGCTAGATAGGAGTCAACAGACTTAGCTATCGCAACAAGTATCAGGCAAAGGAGAAGTAATCGTTAGGACAGTATCGGTTACCTGCTACAAGTATCACACAGAGAAGAGCGGATTGTAACATGTTCTCGGGTTGATACTTGCAACAGGGAACCGTAAGTTCCCTAATGATTACTTATCTTTGCCCGTAAGCTATTGCGATAGATAAGTACTCTGAATCCTATGTAGCAACGTCGATCGCTAGGCTCATATAAGACAGTGGTGTCGTGATTGCTGGACTCGTGATAGATGAAAGATTCTCGTATTAAAAGGATACTGTATACAAGAATTTAGATGGTTGCATGAAGAACCAATTCCTGTGCCCCGAGGATGCCCTTGCATCGCACTTCTTCCCTCAACCCTCACCCTGCATGACTCATACTCTCACATCACGCGACTCATTGCTCATAGTGTGTCATCGTGTGAAATCCATCAGCTGACTTGTACAAGTCAGCTGCGCCATATCTTCTAACAAATCAAAACCCACAAAAGAAGGCAGGTACCTTAACCGGGTCAAATGCGTGAACCCCTTGACTCATAACCATGCGTCATGTGTGCGAAACATAAACTACATGACGACAATTGTCAGTAATGTCAATAAACAACCATTAACAATCAAGCAATGACATGCTATTTGATTGTCATGTGAAAACCTATGAGCCAACTGTTCCCATAGTAGGAAAAATAACAAACCTGTGACTAAGAATTATTAGTCATGAGGAAATCTACTTTGCTTAGGAACCATTTATGGCGCATAACCCTACTCATGGGGAAATGGACAGGGGCCATCTAGACCAGATGGCAGGACAGATGGCGAAAAGTATGGCGAATTTGGCCAAGAGAATTCACAAGTCCTGGGAGGAAGCGAGGGGGATGGTGGCAGAACGCGGGAAGAACCTAGAGGGGGGGGGGTGTGTGACACTGTAACCAAGCCCTGGGACGAAGACTGGGAGAGAGGAATGAGGGGTGCATCCAATCAACCAGAAGTACGAGGAAGCGAGGACCGAAACGCGAGTATAACTTTAGACGATACCGACCTTAGCGTACTGTGATCCAGGCAGATAGTGCAATAGCATGGAGCAGGACCATCGGGACCACTACGTCGACAATATCCTGAGACAGCGACCGACCCATTGACGGAAGAACCGGGTTGCCGACCGTGCAAATGCTAAGCGACGCAGTGCAACAATGCGGAGGAAGGAGGGCAGAGTGACCATGAAACCCCATACAACATGACCACCAAAGCAACAGGACGATCATAAGGGAATTAGAGGGGAGAGGGGTGGTGGTAGCGTAAACCACCTAGGCAAAAGAGCCATCCGAAGAGAGGAAAGGGGGTGGATGTAGACGACGATTTCGCCTGGTGTTGAGATTTCAATTGCCAGAGGTGTACAGAAGATCGTTTGTCATCTGAATCTCATGACCTGACGGTGCCCTTATATAGGAGTTCTTCCCTTCTCCCTAACCTTGCTTGACTTATACCCGCGTATCACGTAACTCATGACTCATAGGCAGACATAGTGTGAAATCCATCTGCTGACACGTACGAGTCAGCTGTATCGTATCTTGCAACCTATCAAAACACTTCAAAAGATGGATGTGCCCGAAAGGGTCACCTGCGTAAATCCCATGACTCATGACCATGAGTCACGTGCGAAATACATAACCACATGACCACAAATGTGAGTCATGTTACTCAAACACCCACTAATAATAAACTAATCAGATGCTCTTTCGTTGTCATCTGACAACCCATGAGTCAACTGATCTCATAGTGTGAAAGATAACAAACCAATGCTGAATCACTATTACTCATGTGAGACTCTGCCGTGCTTAGGTACTGTTTTTGGTATTAGCCCCCTTCGCCCTTTTGCACCTTTCCTACAAGGCTCAACTCCTTCTCTCCCGAGTGTGGCTTCTATTTGTCTGATCCTCTGCTTGACTCCATTGTAGCATACTGGTAGTTATTCCTTTTCTTCGTCGAGTCTTTCAAGGTCGTTCTCTTTATGCTACAATTATTTGCGCGGCGCAGGCGAATTCACTTCCAATATTCAAGATCTGTTTTTCCAGTACTTCCAGGTCTGGAGTTTTTTTCGCTCCTCTCTCCTCCCCACCGTCTCCTTACTATTCTTCTTCCTTATTTGTTCACTCCTACCGTTCTTCGATAGAGTTCCCAGTTTCTATACTTGATGGAGTTAGTAGTTGTTGGTAACCTTTCCCTATCAGTGGTTTTTGCACTGGTCTTTGAACCAATGTTCCCAGCTCATGATGTCCTGATTGGCCCTTCTGGCCCTTGGTTCGTGACGTTGTTGCTGGGTCTAGTCTGCTCCTGGTTTTGCTTTCATCTCTTTTGTTGCCGGCGGTACTCGTGGGTGACCCTGGGTTGTCTCGCGCTCCTGTACAATTGTGGCTACCAACCTGACCATTTTTTCTTGCCCAGTGGTCGGTGAGATCCGGCCTCATGGCGCTTCATCCCACCCCTGTAGGCATTTGGTAACTGCCGTCTTGATAAGCCCGTGGAATCTGGGCTAGTGCGGGTAGTGTTGCGTGCTACGCATTAGGCTTTGTCTTCAACAGTGTGCGAGCGTTATTCTTGTTTGACCATCGGGGGGGTGCGGAGGAAGATATATTGCTGGTTATCTGTATCCACTCCAGGCCTTCCTAGGGAGTGTTGGTGGAATTGTTGGACTGTGTGTTTAGCATGTTTGAACTTTTCTGCCGGATACAAGACTTCTTTGTGTACAGCTGAATATTCCTTGCACTTAGCTCGGACTTGGAGATTGTTGGTGTGCAGTCGTGATTGGATCGTTTCGTCCTGTTCCTATTCATCTCCTCCCTCTCTTCGAATAGGAGAAGGGGGTTCTTTGATGTTAGAGCGAAATTTGTTCTCATGCTCGATTTCAAAGAGGAAGATGTGGAAGGTGTTGGGTATCGCCATAGCGTGTGGTAAGGCCTGCTTCTATGTGCTTGTTCCAATTCTTGCCCAGACTTTCAATTCTATAATGTTATTCTCGTCCAATTTCTTCGCAGCTCTCCTGGTCTTGATATTGTGTGGCACAAACCAGACCATATATCCTGATTGTAGGTTTGCATCAGGTTTTCAGTATTAATCCTATTATTCTTTTTGTCATAATTACTTGGGCACCATCTGGCCCCTTAATCACTCATTTAACTTAGTCATTTCTTCTGATTTTGTTTGATTTGATTGGATCAGCTGACCGCGGATCTCGTATTCGGAGTTGATGCAGGACTTTGTTAATCATGAAGTATTCTTGATGGTCTCCTGATATCCGTTGTTGTAGGCAAACTCCACCAGGGGTATGTAACCAGAACAATCGTCCAGCTGATAGTTGATGTACAGTGGGAGGTATTGTTATAATATGTCCTTAGTTCGTTCTTTCTGTCCATCTGGTTGGGGGTGGGAAACCGTGCTGAACTTTTGTTCGACTTGTACTTTCCTCATGGTTTCTGTCCATAGGTTTGAGGTGAATAATGTCCCTCTGTCGGTGATGATATTGTGTGGTAGTCCATGTTGCATTGTCTTCTCCTTCATAAAGAGATTGGCGAAATGCAGTGTGTCCTGGCCATTCGAGAATGGAATGAAGTCCATAGTGATTGAGTTCCTTGGTCAAGCGGGAGTGTCATTTGATTGCAGTAATCTGTAAGGTGAATGTCGGACCAGCATTGTCCACTGACATGTCTCGCAATTATTCATAAATCATTTCATATCTTGTGTTATCTCTGGCCAATACGAGCGTCTGTGGCTCAAGTCGGTAGTGTTTGCCATTCCGCCATGTCCCGCTTGTTCTGAAGGCCTGGAGTTTGGCAAAAACGCTCGTTCCTATCCCCTCGTCATTAGGTATCCATATTTTTCCTCGGTACCATAAGAGGTCATCCTCCTATTGAGATAGTCTCAGCGCTATTCCTTTCCTGTCTTTTTCCCCCTTTATCCAAGTGCCGCTTGAATACTTGGAACTCGTTGTCGACCTTACTTGCTCTCAGTATTTCAGGTTTGGCTTTGTCTTGCAACTCTATTGATTCCGATACCTTGAGCTTGATCACTAGGGTGTCTGGGCTGTTCCAATATCCTTCTTTTGGTAGTAAGTTTTCCAGATTCCTTGTGAGTCTGTTGTCGCCCGACGTAGGTAGGTCTCCAGCTTCTCGTGTGAGGCGGTCTGATTTTATGACTTCCTTTCCTCGTCGATATCGGATTCTGAAGTTGGATTGACTTAGTTCTTGCATCCATCGTGCTTATCGTTAGCTTAGGCTCTTTATTGTCATGAAGGTTACTTAGTTTTTCTGGTCGGTGAGGGCTCGTACAGGCTTCGAGCTCCTCCAACTAAATAGTTTCCATTCGTCGAATGCCTAAAATATTGCCAATAGTTGCTTGTCGTGATTGTCATAGTTGAATTGTCATCTCTTATTGTCTTGGAGCTGTATCACACTGTTCTCCACTTTCCGTCCTGGGATTGTTGTGATAGGTCTCCACGACCAGAGGTATGTTCAAGTGGCTGTTTCGATGTTGCTTGGTTCGTCAGAGTTGAAAGGGACCCATACCGGTGCTGTGGATATCTTTGTCCTCAATTCATTGAAGGCTTGTTGTTCCTTCTCTCCCCATTCCCATTTGCTAATGCACTCCTTTTTTGTTAGAGGCAATACTGGTTCTGCTGTACTGCTAAAACCTTCTATAAATCGTCGATAGAAGTTGCTGAATGGTTGTAAATGCCAAGATTGGTTTATATTTTTGGGGTTTGTCCAATCCCATATGGCTTGCGTCTTGACTGGGTCTGGCTTGACTCCTTTCTTGGCCAATGATGAAGCCCAAGTATTCACTTGAGCTTTGTTCGAATTCGCACTTGGATTGCTTGATTTTAATCCCTGAGTCTCATATTGCCTCGAGGATGTGGCTGACGTCGATTCAGCGTTGTTGTAGGGTTTCCGAATATATGAGTATATCATCAAAGTAGAAGATGTAACATGTCTCGATGTGCTCCATTGGGACCACCTTGATCTATTGTTGGAACACTGCTGGTCCCTTAAATAATCCAAATGGCAGGACTAGGTATTGGAAAGTCCCTAGTTTCGTTGAAAAGATCATTTCCTCTCTTCTCGTTTGCTGATTTGGATCTTGTGGTAGCCGTCCTTGATGTCCAACTTGGTAAACTGTTTGCCTCCTCCTACCCTATCCAAGGCTTCATCGATAAGACGTAGTGGATGTCAGGGTTTTTGCTAACTTCATTGAGCGCTCGGTAGTTCCCACGTAGTCTGAGTTTGCCATCCGTTTGCTGGACTAACCTGAGTGATGAAGCACTTCCTGACTTCACCCTTTGAATCCATCCTCTATTTTCCTTTTGTTTCATGTATCTATAGAGTTCTGCCAATTAGTCCCAGCTGAGTGAGTATATCTTCGTAATTGGTACTGTTTTTCTTCCTTCCAGGTCCATTCACAAATTGATTCCTGGGCGATAGAGTGCTACTGTCGTCCTTCCTCTTTTTTTGAATATATCCCGCAGGTAATGATATTGTCTATGGACCGAGGCCCTGACGTCTTGGTCCAGGTTGTTTTTTTTCTTCTTTATCGCCAGCTCTGTAATGATGTTGATGGCTTCCAGCTGAATTTCCTTGTCAACCCTGCCCCCATCTTAGGATGCCCGTCGTTTCCCCTCGTCAGTAGAAATGTGCAAAAGCTCTTGACCATACTTTATTTTGATTTCTATCTATGGTTTGGCACTGGGGCAGTTGACCTCTTGATCCTGGTGGCGTCACAGCTTCCGAATCCCTGATTCCCGCTTGCGGTATCTTTGAACCAGGCTATGTCTTGTAGTTTCCTGCTCTCGATCTTGATGATAATTAGGGTTACGATCAGTTCTCCCTTTTCCACTCGATATTGTTGCTCTCCTATGTGGGCCAGGACCACCTTCATTTGGCTTATGTAATCGGGATCGACCATACCTGCATTTGTCATCAGTCGGTGCTTGACTTCTAGACAGCTTCGTGCTGCAATTCGTCCATAGGTGGTTGAGGTAATCCGATGGCTATTCAAGTTCCAAAAATGCCCTCCCCCCTACCAGCACTGCTACTGCCTTCGTTTGGGTACAGGTCGTGTCCTGCCGTCTTGGATCATCCTTTCTTAGGCACTGTGGCCTCCACTGATAGGTACTGGATTCTGACGCTCTGGTTATTGGCGTTTTGGCCTTTCTTGACCTTGATCTTGGAGAACCTGGTAATGAGGTTCTCTTCCAGGGCTTAATCATGGGGTACCACATAGGCAACTGGTCAACCTTTGGGACACCAAGTCGTACATTGTTCGCTCCTGAATGTGAGCCTTGAGTCGTTTCAATTGATTGTAGAATTGTGTTCTCTTAACCATGGCATCCCGCGAATGACATCAGGGTTTTGGAGGTTTGCCACTCAGAAGGTTGCCAATTCCGTATGGCTCCTAATGTCTATAGCTATTTTCGTCATATGGGTAATGGGGCCCATTGCGCTTGGTTTTCCGTCCACGAGGTCAATGTCCCTTGGGTTTTCTGCTTTCATCATCTTTCCCTTGGTTGTTGCAGACTTCTCTTTCGAGCATATCTTCCACTGCTCCTGAGTCAATCATGCTGTTAATTGTGACTAAATGTCTTGGGCCGTGTAGTTCTATCTTGACCATAATATGGTCATTGTCCTCTTCAATGCCCTGGGTGTTGTTGAGTCAATGTGGAGTGGTTTTCCATGATGAGGGGTTTTCGTTCTGGTCTCTCTCTCAGAGCCTCTCTTACCGGGGGATATTTGTCGTTTCCTGACTGTTTGGGCTCTTTTTCGACCCTGATTTCCATGATCTTGGGTCTAGTCTGCCAAGGAGCAGCCTACTTTGTTGGTTGCCAGTTTCTGGCTCGCGGGTTGAATGGTTTGGGCCCGTCCCCTTTTGGGCAGTTCCTGGCTGAGTGTCAAGGTCGTGCGCATTTGAAACATAATTGGCATCAAATTCTCCTCTGAAACTCTTCCCTTAGGATGTGGAATTTTGGTCACTTTCTGGTAGCATCTAGTTCCATGGGGTCGCCATACTTGTGATTGGTGTTGTTTGTGGGTCGATGTGTTCCAGCTGAGTTTCGTGGTGTCATGGTTAGTCGTTGGGCCATCTTTGGTGGAAGTGATCCTTGGATGTGTCTGACCACGTCCAGGTTGGTTTGCTTTGGGATATCCCATTGGGCTAGAATTTCGGTGCTCGTGTATTTGTCGCCGCTGGCACCCCAGGCATTTTGGAGCCCTGTGTTCATTCCGCCAAGGAGTGGTTCTCCTCCTGTCGAGTCGTCCAATTTGGGTTCGCCAGCCATCAGGGGGAACTCATTCCACTATCCTCTGACTGACGGTTTGCCTTTGATCATGGTCTTCAGTTTGATCCTTGCTTCTCCTATGGCGTCAATTACCCCCAATTGGCTTTGTAGTTCAGGCTTGAATTCCGCCCTGCTATTCCTGGTCGGAGTGATGGGTTCCTCGAGGTATGGTGTAATCTATCTTCCTAAGTTTTCTCTTAGGAGGCTTGCCGCGTTTGAAATCCTTTACTTGTTGAGACTGTCCTGCCATCGCACTCGTTTATAGTGTACAACAAGTTGGGTAAGCAACGTCCTGAGTTTGTGTCCCTTTCCTAAGTATACCTGGGGTTTGTTTGCTTTGGGCCTTCAGGTTCCTCCGCGTAAGGTAGCAACGCTCGGTCGCATCTGTTTCTTGTTCAAGCCTAGTGTCATATTCGAGTCTGTCCCCTGACCTTTTTGTGTTTAGGCCACAATGGCGCTTTCGCCGGGTTTTTTGTTGTTCCTCTGTTTCTTCAGATTCAGGCTGTGATAGTGGTTGTGGTGTTGTAGGCCTGGGTGCCCTCTCTTCCGTCAAGGCACTTTCCAGTCCCTCTTCCAGCAATGAAAGGTGCAGCTTTTTTGCCAAGAGGTCCATGCTGGATGTGTTGTTGGTCTTTGTTTTGTCTGTTTGTTAGATTCTTCTAGGTATAGGCAACCAAATGTTACAATCTTCTCTTCTCCGGGTAATACTTGGAGTAGGTAGTCCATAGGTCGCTAACAAGGAGTTTTCTTGGCCCGATAGCTACTGTAGCAGCTAAGTCCTCTCATTCAGATCAAGGAGGGTCGATTACTAGACACATGTAAGACCGTGGTGTCTGTTTATTCGCGAAAAAGTACGATAGATGCAGGATCTTGTATTGAAAGTATAGTATATGAAACAACTTAGATGGTGACGTGAAGAACCCGAATCCCATGACCTTTTTCTTTTTTCTTTTTTTATTATTTTATCAACCATATTTGTTTACGGTATCAAACATGGCTGGAATACTAGCTATGGCAACAAAAAAACTCTAAATCAACACACAAACCTGACTCCGCCAGGGAAAAACCCACCAACCCAGCTGCCTCTCAGACTGGACCAACCATCCACCCGCCACAACCAATAAGAAATCCAAGCCTGACTAGCTAATGCGGGCAAGAAAGCCAATCAAATAACACCATAGGGAGGAATCAAGAGGTAAATCCTTGCAGAAGAGGGCAACATATGATACAATAGTTATAACAATGAATGAAACTCAAATGAACACCAATGAAGGAAGAACAATGAGGATGCGGGGGGCCACAACATGAGTGCAACTGTGACTAAATTAATCAACAATCAGAGGACGTTGACATTTACCATGGAAAGGGTGCGATACGACAACTGAGAGTAACCGAGGTCTGCAACAGTGGAAAAGCCGTAGGGAAAGCAGGATAGCTGTAGGGTGCTAACCAAGGTTGGGGATGGTAGGTATAATCAGGTAATGAGAGGAGACCAGAGGGGGTGCCTGAGTGGTAGACCCAATAACTGTAAAAACTACGGGTAACCGTGTGTGTCTGACTAGGGAGCCTCTAGAGGTAGTAAACAGAATGGAGAAATCAACCGGGGCCGGTTGGCAAGTTTGCCTCTACTCTGAAAAGTGGTCCCAGCCGTCTGTAACATGTGGAAGAGGGTATTACGGCCCGTGCAAGCGCTAAGCCAAGCAGCGAAAACCAGGGCGAAAACAGGGGATGAGGGAGCCAAATGACCCCTGGAAACAAGGAAGGCAAAGTCATAGGACATAATGACAGAAGTAAGGCTGGAGGGGGAGGATGAAGGAAAGGGGTAGTGCCAGTGCAGCTCAGTGAGTGTGAGGTGAAGGTAGATGTTCACGATCAATTCTGATGGTATTGAGAGTTCAAGCGCCGTAGGTGTGGTAGAGATGGTTCTTGAGCCAAATCCTGTCCACTTTTTTTCTTCTTAGGTTTGGATTTTTGATTTTTTCAAGTGCGTTATTTTATTATTTTCCACGTCTATTTGCTAGAAAGACTACCTGCAGAGCTAGCTATGGTAAAGAAAAATATCTGTGACAAAACAACTAGCACTACGGAAAAGGCCACCAGCCCAAGTCCCTATAGTATGAGACCAACTGCACACCAGCCAGGCAAAATAAGAAATCTAACTCCAACTAATGGGGGGGAATAAGAAACGTCAAATAAATTCAGGGGGAGCCATGAACAGGAAAACAGTTGCCATTGACGCCATGAAAATAAATAATTGTTATAACCACTACAGAATCCAAGGTAACCGACAATAAAGAAAGAACAATGAAGGAGCGGGGCCCACTATAGACCAGAGCGGCGGTACTCGCATTGCTCAGAACCCAAGGCATTAACATCCACAACCGAGGCAGTGCAACACGGCGAGTGTGGGTAACCGAAGGGTGTGAGCCAGGGCTAATCGCAAGCTGAGACGGAGGGGGAGTAGTGGGGCAGCCGAGTGAGTGAATTGCAGATGTAAACGAGCACCGAGATGAGACCATAAAGGGGGAGAGAATGGCTAGACTGGATAACTGGGGAAACTATCTGTAACCCTGTGCGTGTCAGACTAGGCAGCCTCTAAAGAAAGTGAAGTCGACGGGCAGATCGACCGTAGGCTGTTGCAAGGTTTTCTGCGACTGCGAATTGTGGTACAAGCTTTCTGTAACATGGGCGAGAGGGTGTTCTTGACCGTGAGAGCGCTAAGCAAGATAACCAAACGCAAGCAAACAGGGGGAGGGAGTATAGCCAAAGCACTCTAAGAAGATAGAACGCCAGGGCTCAACGACATGGTGAGTGAAGCAAGGCGGGAGGGGGCGGGTGCCGCTCACGGGCTGTGCAATTGCAGCCCACTGAGAGTGCGAGTATTCATGTTCACAATGAATTCTGCTGGTGTTAAGATCTCAATCCCCTGGTGTATTCAGGAGACCGTGCGTAAGCTAAATCCTGAGCCCTTTTATTTTTTCGTTCAAAACTTGTTTATTAAACCAATAAACTAAATAGGTACAAATGCCAGATGACAGCTCGGTATGTATCTGAAAACCTCCGAGGACAATCCATCAGGAACTCCCGCCGAACTAAAGCCGGCTGACACTGCCGATCCGTCACTCCGGGCAAACTATAGACAGAAATAACATCCGTCCTTTGGGTAGAAACTACAGAAGAAAATCCAACCCTGAATACAACGAACCAAACCCTCCGCAGACATGCAACCTACTAGATATAACCCCAACCCGACAGTGAACAAAGGAGAAAACAAAAAAAGTATCAAGGGCAGCTAGCAGGAAACCACCAAAACCAAACCGGGAGTAAACCTCCTTCCGCTGTTCACAGATTTCAGGCGTCACCGACGGCTGAAGAAAACTCCTGGGCCTAGCACTATCCCCAACAAGAGATCTGTAACCTTTCTACCATAAGATGTGGCAGGAAGGAAGAAGAAACTGTAGGTACGCGGGAACAAAGGCCAGTAGATGTGCCCGCCTGGTGAGGGGCAGACGGGATAGGTCTGAAAGTCCTACAACCAACCCAGAAGACTGCGCAGAGCAGCAACAGCCCTGGTGGCCGCCGAATCAGAAGGGAAAAGGAACCCTAGGGACAGAGTGGCCTCACAGTTCCACATAAAACAGGGTTGGCTGTAACTGTGGCACAGGACGAGTCCTGGTAGAGCAGAAGGAAGGGGTAGACCCAGCACAAGAAGTAAGAGGGAAGGGGACGGAGGCGAGATCAGAGCTATTTGTTGATGCTCACCATACCGGACAGTGTTCTCATGACATAGTGGAATAGCAGAAAGCAAAGCCACGTGGGCGACTACATCGCCGATAAACCGAGAGTGCAAACGACCCCTTGACGAGGGAAAGGGTTACCCGACCATCCAAAGTGTAAAGTGATGGCCACGAACCACGAGGCCAGGAAGAAGAACGTGAGCCAAAACACATCTTGCGTCAGATCAGTTGGCGTAGTGCGGTGACTCAAGCGACGTCGATTCTGTGTTCGCTACGCCCTGTCTGCCCTGAATTCCGTTATAACGCACGCAAGGACCCTGTCCTTCCCGTGTTCCCTGGCAAAGCCCTCGAGCTCCTGACGCGAGGTGGGGTTGTACTGACGCCCTGTTTACATCTTAGCTCCCGTTCTCTTCACTATCTTCATATGACGGCGCCAGCTGCACATTTCCTGTTCCACGTGCCATGCCGTAGCTCACCTGCTATCTCTAACGTGGGCCTGCGCCCCTTTTCCGAATCTTATGTTTATACGGTAAACTAGCTAGTAGTCTATATTTTCTGGGCAATTGCTTCTATATATCATACATATACAACTCGCGGATGTGCAAAACGCCATCTGGCGAATTGTGGCGAGGAAGTTATAAAAATCTCACCACCATTCGTCAGATCGAGTTTCTGGTTACGCCAAAGCCGCGCTAGTACTAGGATATGCACCCACAGCCAGCCTCCCCTCCCCCCCGTATGCTGATTCCTTAATATACCTCGTTGAACGTTCTCAAATCAATCCGCCTATTAACCAGTCCGTGTAGTTCCCCCACAGGGATCGGGTGCGCCAGGCCGTGAATTGGCCCTACCTCAATTATCGTAAACTCTCGTGCATCCTCCCTCATCTGCACTGGAACAAGGCCATGTATGTCCGTGGGGAATCCTGACTGGACTGCAATCATAATCCCAACAGGGGCGACCCGACGCACAACATTCTCACAGGTGTAGTGTCTGATATGCAGAGCGCCACGAGCTTTGCCAGCAGATGGCCCCTCACCCCACCATATATCTCTTCAGAACCATCCTGGACCCAAACTCAATCATTGCAACTCCCCTGGTTCCTGCAGTGTAGGGCGCCAGTGCATTGCGCACTGTGGATGTCGTAAGTGTCGCTTTCTTGGAACGCCCCAACCGCTCTTTCGAGATGTCCTAGTTGTTCAACCGGGAGTGATTGAAGTATCGCCTGATCTTCAGGAAGCTGGGGCTCTTTAGGCAGGCTATGCTGGCCAAATCAGCTCAATTCGTGATATATGCACTCAAGGGAGACCCCCGAAAATTTACTAATATCCAAGACGTTGGAAATGTTTTCCCGACGCACTTTGAGGATCCGCCTACTGACGACCACCGCGGTTACGGCACTCGTTGTACTTTGTAAATGTTGCAGGACATCTGCAGAGACATCAGCCCCGTGGAGCCAAAGGGATTCGAGGTTCAATAACCTCATTCGGATGGCCTGCTAACGAAGCTAGCTGTGGACGATTTCGCCCATGGTATCACTTTTATTCGATCGTCGCCATCTGTCCTTCATGTGTTCCTTGTGCGGGAGCTCTCCAAACTCCATATAAGACATCAGTATATTGCCAAACTGGCGCATATGATCACTAAAATGACTCCGTAGATGTATCTTCATAAAGTTGAAATACCATTTGCGATGGATCAGGTCCAGACCTCACTCGGGCTCTTCTTCGCCACCATTGTCAGGGATCGGGCGCCGTTTGGAGGGAGACACAGGCTGGCTCATGTGCATTCCCTGATATTGTTTCTCCCTCCGTTTCTTGTCAACCTTGTCCAGTGTACGCTTAGTTACTCGCAACTCCAACAAGATACCTTTGATCCTATGAAATTGGCCAGATACTGTTCCATATAAGACATGTTGTCAGACATGGGGCTTCGGTATTGTGCCATCAGACTGCAGTCGACTAGCGCTCTGATGCATCCGAGAGCATCTTTGAATGATATCACTTGTGAACTCTGTGGTTGATGCAGTGCCACTGCTGGAACTCCCAAAATACAGCGCCCCAGATCTCTCATCTCATTCCCTTGCTACAGTGCAACCTTGCGGTAGGCTATTTTGGGTACCAAGAACCCAGGGTACGGCAGTAATAGCTTCGAAAGGTCATCAAAACCTTGCACTCCCCCTTGTCTTTGAGGTAAGGGTTGGATCAACTCCATCCTGTGCTTAAATAATGCGAGATAAACCGTATAGAGTATGTCTCGGGTGTTCAAGTCAGGCGCCGAGACCCGGTGAAGTCCATGAAAAACGTTTTGGCTCAACTTGATACCAAGGCCGCGGAGCGTGACCTGGGTGCAGTCTGACTTGGAGCCTGGATACCGGTTTTCATATCCATATCGTTTGTATCTTGGGTAATCTCTAGCTCAATAGTTGTTGATGTTGGTTCCTAATTCCCCGGCAGGTATCTCACATGTAGGACAGGCATTGAATTTTAACCCGTGCAGTGTCACATTTTCCATATGGTCCGTAAACTATATCGATACCATGGGGAAGCACCTCTGAACATTCCCGGCAGCACAATCAATTGGGACGCCATAAAGCGCCGCGTCGTGCCGGGGGGCAAAACTGAATTTGAATATTTCTTGCAGTTTGTCTGTGTTCACTTGTCTCTGGTATTGATCTGCTTTGGGGGACTTTGAGAGTTTGGGGGGGACTGGCAACAGTGCGAGAAGAAGAACGGCCATTGATCCAGGGCTGTGGCCCCTGGCTGACAGAAGATTTCCGAGCGTAATATAGACAGGGCACGCTTTGTTGTCACCAGAGAAGTGGCTGAGATGGGTCTGATCAGACGTACCAATAATGGCAACTACACTCTCTCCACGTGGAAGTGTCTTCTATAATTAGTCCGCTAACGTTACTGTAAAGAAGGCTAGGGCACTATACATGAACAATCCACCACTAGTCCACGGTTTGCATTTCTGCATAGATCCTTTCACCATGAGGATCGAGTTCACGCCACGGCTCGTAGACCAAGTCCTCCTGGTATGCGATCTGGCGAAGAACATATCTGACACAATTCAGGATGTTACGATAAAAGAATAGCAGTGGTCTCTGGCCGTCCGCAACTTATCCTTCGAACCAGTGCAGACCAGAACTTTTTGGGTCCAACAACCGGAGGTGATTCGCAAGCATATGCAGGGAGTTATAGCCCAGTAACGCACAACTACCGAGGCCACTCGGGAAGTATTCATTAATTCATGACTTAGGTGCTTTACACTGAATAACTCAAGACGCCAGTTTGAAACCCTGCGCACAACTGAACAGTGCCCATGGATCATCGCAGATATTGCTGTTTTCTTGCTCAAATCCGTTGACGTCTCGAATGGCTTCTCTGGGGCGTGGATGATGCTCCTCTCTGCCGGGTAACAAAGACGTAGAGTCGTCCGGTATCTCAGTATTAGACTCCTGAGCAGCAAATGTGTCGAGCTCGTGTTCTTTGGAATCAGGATCAGATTCAAAGTCGGAATCCTGGAGCCCCCTCGCCTCGGCGTGGTGCAATATGCTGCTTTCCACCTCGTTGATATTATCTCCTGATGATGGATATCCGACGGTGGACGGAACAACAATGTCTAAATTTGTGTGCGCTGTTTGTAGGTGTTTTGCATATGCGCCTGTCCCGGTGTATTTTGTTCCGCAGAATGGAGATTAGCTAGGTATGGTGGGAGTCAGGGCAGTCAATATCCTGAGTTAGGTTTAGATTCGAGTGTACTTGTACCGCTATTTTTAGTCTTGAGCCCAACACGTGTGGTTTGCACGGAGAGTCAAGGAGCTCTGACGCTCCGAAGAGGAACTAGTCGTCCATTGGGTTTAGCGCAGACGTCACGTGGCGTCAACTATAGTTTCTGTCAAGACCAGAGCGGTTCCTGAGCAAATCAGTGTATTATCCGTGATTCAAGTTGAATTGGATAATGACTGAGTCCCCTCTTTGCGCGTCAGGTTTTACCTATTTTTAGTCAATCTTGAAAACACACCCTGATTCTTTCAAAGTCCCTAGAGCGTGGGGGAGTTGGATATATCAAGTGGATAGAGAGCCATAGAAGGGACTTCATACCAAAAACCATCTCACCTTTTGAACATCAACAACTGCCACAATATTCAGCGCAGTAGTTCCAATACTCTCATTTAAATACACCAACAATCACCCAATATGGCCCACCATATCAGCCATGGACGATATGTCTGCCAGCATAATTCAGGATCACAGGAGGCTCCGGTAGGGCACACATACGAACTTCCGCCTAATTGTCTCCTAGGGGTGATCAGCGAAACACGCCCTAAGGCTAGGGGATAGTCCATTACGCAGTATCATGGAGCCAAGGTCTTTCCAGCTAATAATGCAGGTGCAGTAGTGTCTAAAAAATGGTGCCAACTTGTGAAAGGTCAGCTGGTAGAAAGGAACTTTAGACCACACACTAATTTTGCTCTTGGAAAATTCCTGAAAATCGTCTGTGGAATGAGGAGATTGCACCCTGCGTGCGATCAGCTCGCCACAAAATCAGGGGCGAATAACGTGGCTCGGATGCGGGAGGCGGATGAGGCAAACGTTCAACTTGTCAAGGACTCTATAAGCAAGTTGACAACCACCATGAAGAAGGAGCTACAGGTTGTGGCTAAGGGCCAGCTCGCACCTGACCTGGTCCTCCTAGGAGTCCCCACTGCGCAGGTGATTGTTCCCCCGGTGCTACTACCTCTAGGTGCCCCAATTCTATTGGAGTCCTGCTAGGGGTCATCCGAACCCTGCTCATGTTCCGCAAGAGGTTCTCCAGGCGAGTAACCAACCACCAGCGCAAGGGCAACTCATTCCAGGTGCGGTTCCGGCGTAAGAACAAGTCATTGCTGGGCTCGTTCCAGGTCAACATCAACAGCAAGTGCAAGGACCAGTCGTTCCTCTTCTTCAGGCGCCGGGATAAGATCGTCCCGGTGCCATTACGGGTTAACCTCAACCGCAAGCACGAGGACAACTCGTTCGTATCGTTGCGGCGCCCGGACACCTTGCTCAAGCTGCTCACCGCATGCAAGGACAAAGAATACGGGCTCCACAAAACGCTCCACCCGTGGCTGGGTCACTGCAAGCACCAATCCTACTTGATACCCCACTCAGCAGCGCAGGCAGCAGCTCAGGCAGCAGCCAAGCAAATAGTCTAGCAAACAGCCCAGCAAACAGCCCCGGAAACTGCCCCGCAAACAGCCCTCCTAGCAGCCCACCTGAAAAGCCTGCGCCAGCACCATTCATACCTTATCTCCCACTAAATTGCCGGGCACCAACAGGTGAGTCTGTTTCATAATAATCCGCCTTTGTGGGTTTTTTCACTTACTGACCAAACAGTTGTAGATTGAAGCGCTCTACTTGGACGTCGATGTGCCGTGCATATTGTTTGGATCGGCCACGTGGCTGATAGCCCCCCAGACTACCCTAATTATCGCCGGCTCAATTGGCGCCCTGTCAAAGGGGTTCATTTTGCTGAGTTTCATTGTTATGAGATCGGTGGACTGTCGGCGATGGTTACGAGATCAATACATCATGAACTGATTCGGTATATACTTGGCACTACAGGCGAAGGATGCCAACACCTACCAGACTATCCCAACACGCCGCTCTCGTGGATCAATTATGTCTTAAACGATGACGATGAAGTGGTAACGGCCTGGCTCCTGTGGGATCCAGTTGTTCAAGACCCGCTTGAGCTCTTAACCTATTGTCATCGTCCGAATAATGTGAGTAGGGAACCCCCAGCTGAGTTGAGGGGGCACCACAATCTTGTACCAGGCGTTGTAACCAATTGGGTGAATGAACCGATAGCACAAGAACAATCGCGGGGAGGTTCATTTCATCCAGAGGCCAGACGATCGGCGGCAAGAGCTAATTCTGGTCTGGCTAAGGAAGCAAGTCAACCGCAAGAGGATGATGACTCTGACGCTTTACTTGTAGCATTAACCGGCGTGACATGGGATGTCTCTGGCGCCGGGGATGGGCACGAGGGCAGCATTGGGCTGTCATCATCCTCGGGTAGAGAGAGAGGGGAATCCCCTGCAAAACATATACCACTCGCCCTCAAATCATCGAGCCGGTTGAATAGACAACACTCTGCGGAACTGGGACGGCATCCTGCTCAAGGCCTTGACAAGGAAGCGCAGGGGTCTGTTTGACGACGAAGATTGTGATGAGTGTAAGTCCAAGAAACTTTTTTTGGCTTCTATGGCTAGGGAATCTTTGGCAAGCCATGAGGTACGGAAGCTCAGTGCTTCCTTCAAGGACGAGGATGGTCTCTAGCATAAGCCCAAGAGATGCCGTTCGAGCCTCTGCGAGTTTGATTTGACGCCGCGTCTATTATTCGCTGAATCTAGCTAGACATATAATGTATTAGTGATATTGTTTAGCATTAGAGTTCTTAGGGGTTTTAAATATATTGTTTATAGCCTGCTTGCCTTCCTACCTGCCTCACGATCTCCATCTGAGCAGTTCACGTTCGTCTGGCTTCGCTCATGTGTGGTCTTGCGCTAGATGGATGAAAAATTCTAGTGAGGTCGATGGTGCCTTGACAGACCTCAAGAGACGTCACATCCCTTACATCTGTTGACATCGCTATCTTGGTGAGGCTTAAAACCTTATTTCATCAAACACAGTGGAAATCTCTGAGACTCAGAAGTGTTCACCATCATTGCATAGTCTATGTTCTATATCTTTATCCATCACAATTACTAGATTGTCTATGTGGCTAGTTCATCTTGCCTACGATATCGATATCTACTTCGGTGTGCGAGGTAGTTCTACTAGCACATCCTACTTGGCGTTCTTTGCTTGTACAATACACCGCCACACGGCTAACCCCCAGGGAATATACACCTGGCATCGACAAGTTGTATAAATGTACCTCTCCTACGTCTCCTTCCACTTTGGCGTTCCCACTGTCCATACGTTCCTCTTCGCTTTTCTCCCTACGTCTGGCGCCAGATTCCGACCTACCTACGTCAACCTCTCCAAGATACTCGTCTCTTAGTTGACCTATCAACAATTCTTCTCATTCTTTTCCTTGAGTTATATTGAATCTAAACATCCCACCCGACTCCATAGCAACTCCCAGCTAACAGAAACAGTAGTTAGAGAAGGGAAAGTAAGTAAACTACGTGTATATATTCGTGAGCAATTATAATGTTCCCATTCGCCTTAGGCGGCCCACTGCGCAGCCCCACAGGATTGATGTAGAGAGTGGAAAGCGAGGAAAGACTCCGCCATGTATAGTCCGCCGTCGCCCAGCTGAGGAGAGAGCGTAAGTAATCCCGGAAAGTACTAGATTCGCATTGCAGGATATAGCGCTGAGAAGGAACTTTCTTCTAAACCGACACCTGGGGAGTGGGCAATTCTATCCAGCGTCGAACACTCCCGCATACGGTAGGTATAAGAAAACCCCCACCCTCGTATGAGCATTTGTCACACTAACAATTAAGCCCAAATCAGAAGGACGAATGAAAACATTGCGGACACTTGGTCGTCGTCCAGCTTATACCATCCCGGCGTCACATCTAGTGCCTACTTCGATTGGAATGAGAAACGCAAGGCCTATATGACAGCCCCCAACCTTGACCCCGGCCAGTTGACTGACACCCAAATTGACGCAATCACCGTCTTCGCTCGCACCCTTCCGCCCTTCAATGATCACGTCACCCACATTAAAAAAAAGCACCAACCAGATGACGTCGTGGAACTCACCCGTCATCTGAAAATTCGAGTTAAAGATTCGGCTAGGAAAGTACACACCTGTAACCTGGGTTCAATGGTGGAGTGCACCCAGGGGGGAGACCCGGCGGAATCTCTGCGAAAGGCATTATTCCCATGTATCTCCGGTCAGCCTCGCCCTAACTTATTTTGACAGAGTCTCAATGGTCAACTTATTGCCCATGGGCAGTAATAATCCATAGCGTTGGCCAAACCGGAGCTCCACAAGCGGGACAGGCGTTCCTCGACGATCCCTGGTATGCTATCGAGGCGCACAGGGGAATCGCATGCGGTGTGTTGACAACACCCAGGATGAAAATTCTCGTCAGTGTGATCATAGGGCAGCCTGTAGAGGAGGAAATCGGACCCCCACGATATCTGATCGGGGAGACTGGTGAGGGTGCCGTCAGGCTATCTCCAGAGCCCGAAAAAACCTCTTCCCCTGCGACTGCTCATCTTTCTCCATAAGAATGATGACATTCTCGCCTGGCTCCTTGCAAACTATGGCCAAGATCCCCTCGGTCTCTTGGTCGTCGAGTCATGTTGGAAGAGTGGAAGCGGATAGAGCCCAGAGGGCCGCGCCTGCCAAAGGGGGATACCTGTTTTGCAATCGCAACGTTTCGGAAAATGCCTGGGGGATCATGCAAGCGGAGGAGAATCAGGATGAGTATGAGGATAGGGAGGAATGGCTAGAGGCCAACTGCAAGCGGGAACCGGGGGTACCTCCTGACGGGGGAGGATTGTTTTGGACGACATAAGTATCCACACCTAACGCTAACATGAAGATCAAGACACGATGGCGGATTGACGACTTAGGACGCCCAATTGGGAGTCCTGGGCCCCTGGACACAATGGAGAGCTACCCCACAACGAATAGAGGACGCCCCGAGCGATAATCCTTTCGCTCCGCTCTCGTGGAAGTCGGCCTCTAGGCCTTCTGCGCCATCTACGCAAACGGAAATTCCAAGATGTCCCGAAGGTTACACCGGAGATGCCTTGGATGACAGACTATATTACAGACCCCAGGCTGGCAGCTGTGCTGCGTTCACGACTCGTTGGTGCCAATGACAGCCCTCCTTCTAGCCTACCGGGAATCTGTGACGATCGTCCAGTCTCCCCTGCCTGTGCTCTGATCGATGCGTAGGTTCACACAACTTTAGTGAGAGCGACAAAACAAGCAGCTCGCACAACAGAACAGCCTCCCACCACGCTCGCACCTCCGTGAGAACCAGCAGCCCCTGTTACACCCCTGGCCCCCAGGGCTTCTTCAACGCCAAGTTTGAGGAGAGCCCCAAACGATACCAAATCACCATCGCCCCAACAGCACCATTGAAAAAGACGCCGGGCTGGAGGGAAATATGTTGGGATTTCCTAGTTTTTTCAGCTATTTTTTTCCTTTTTCTTTTTTCCCTAGATCTTATTTTGCTTTAATCAGAATTCTCAGTTTGTGGTTCGTTAGCTGGTATGTGATATTAAACATATCATTGGATGCCCTTGCTTCAGCTTCTTGTATCCTGTATTGCTAGTCCTTACACCTACTTGCGTGAAGATAGCAAACTTTGTTTTCCTGGATCAAGCACACCGGGCATTCTGTCCTTAATTTGGCTGGTGTCGGCGGACTAAACTAGTCAAACACATGACCGCATGGGGTGAATACAGAATTCTAGACGTTTAGTGGTTTTAATTCAATGTTAGAAGAAGAGGTTCGATAAGCCTAATCAGCTTTAGGCGGGGCTGGGGTCGAGCTAGAATTAGTGTCACTAACCGATACTCGTAGTGACGAGAGTTGGCTTAGCCTCCTACATCAGGTACGCACATTTCGTCAAACCTTGCAATCAGAGTCGGGACGACCATGATACCTGAGGAGGTCAAGAGAGTGGGGTGAATACAGAATTCTAGACATTCAGTGGTGTTGATTCGACGTTAGGAGATGAGGTTCGATAATCCTAATCTGCTTTAGGCGTGGCCAGTGTCTGGCTAGAATTACTATCGCTGAGCGATACTAGTTGTGGCTGGATTTTACCTAGCCTCCCACATTAGCGAAGCCCATCTTACCCAACCTTTTCAACCAGAGTTGGGACGACCATTATACCTGAGGAGGTCAAGAGCATGATTATAATGTTGAACAAGCAGACAACCCCGTTGTCCAGGCGAATATTTTCTTTCGATACCGAGTGATAGTGTGTGATTCTCCCAACCCCCCTCCTAAGTCCTAGCGTATAAGACCTGATCCGCCCCTTGAACATAACCACAGATTACTCATCTTGACGTCACGAAATATACATTCCCTTGTTCTACGTCCTAATTCCCATTTTGCCTAACCTTGATCAACTGTTCAGCATTCCGCAATGTTTAGACAACTGCAAGCCAATTCACGCAGTCAGCCAACTACCCGAGTAGGAAATCGGAAACGACGTAGACGCCAAGTCGTGCCTGATGGCATATTATCAGTGACATCGAGGTCTGGAACGCAACAAAACCAATCCGGCAGCTGGCCAAGCACACTGCGGAACGAGGAGCCATCCCATGTGCGCCATTCCTCACCAAAAGCAAACGGACCACGCGAAAGACCACCACAGCACCCGACGAGATGGATGAGACAGAGCATGCCGTCTAGTGATATTGAGACCGAATCTGACGCACATGTACCAACGGACATAGTTTGTTTAAGCGAGCCTAGTTGTGATCATTACGAAGACTCTCGCAGATCAGATCAGACTAAATCCGACACAGAGCCAGACGCGGGAGAAATTGATATTTGAGATGCTACTGAGGCAGGGCTGCATCACCGGTCACGAAAAGCGGACAAATAAACAAATAAGCAGGTATCCACTCTGGGAGTTTCGACCAGTTCCAGATCACAGGAGGCAGGACTCGTTTGGCGGACGCCAGCACCTCGTGCACGTATAACGCCTGGTGGAGCGTATACTCCGCCAGTGCTCCAGTGCTCCAGGCTAGCCCGCTATTCATCCCCACTGGCCACTCCGAGTACCACTAGGTCGGAAGTTAGAAGTTTGAGTCCTGCCGGCGAATCGTGTAAGCCAGACAGTGAGAACATCTGGCCGGGTACCCTGTTATGGTGAAATACAGCGAGCGGAGTAGGGGCGGCTGTAGTAACGTGGGCCAAAGCTCTCATTCTCTGGTCCACCCTGTTTGTTGACCCACTCCCAGCCGCAATTACTTTGACGTCTGAGGTACAACATCCTTAGCTTAAGGCGAATGGTTATATAGCTGATACAGGAAATATGGAAGCATTGGAGGAAAATATAAATATAGTAGGTGGTCATAGATACACAGGGATGACGCCCCAGTGAAACTGGATATTGTACTAATTCTGAAGGATACGCAATAGACAATCTGAGGTAAGATCCCAGTTTGTTTGCCATGTTAAAAATGACAGCAGAAAATTATACGATCTCCTGGAAAATCGTTTGGCGATTGCCCTCATGGTAGACTACCTGCTGGAAAATGATAGATTTCTGTGTTCCCGAAACGGATATCAGACTGGTGCGCCTTATTTTGACAACTTTCTTCTAATAACTAACACGTATTACACTTGGCTTAGAAACTGACATTTCGTTTTGGGGGGCCCCAGATTCCTGATGCCGGATGGGGTAAGTACTTCACAGGCAGGAAAATTTGTGGGATTATCGAACGGGTTTTGCTTGCGCGTATCAAGGGCACGATCATTGATTTAACGTGTGCAATCCTCTGGCATACTCTACGAGCATGGCAAACAGGAGTATATACGGAATCAGGCGAGTTCAAGCCTGACGTGGTACGAGGTTAGCCACAACCCGAGACCCAGGTCATATTCTCCAGGACGCTAACATGATCTGAACCACTAAAGACCTTTTTCCCCGGCACCCTGCAACGTGGGCCGATTACCCAGACTGGGTACTGGCAATAATTGTGAACAAGATTCACACAACTGTCTGGGCAAAGATGGAGAAGGAGGACGGCATGTGACATGACTGCCATGCAGGGTATACCCACGACTGGGCAGCTGTAGCCGCTGAGCTGCAGAGTCAGGAATCCAGCGACACTAGGCGACTGGCTGCACACCATGGCCAAACTCGCAGCGCTTAGGTGGTAGTAGCCGCTGAGCTTCAGAGTCAACGATCCAGCCAGGCTACGCAAGCGCTAGCGGACCGAATTGAAACTCCGAGCAGCCGGCGTTTTGGGACCCCAGTGGGGGAGCAGGATAGTCAAAAGAATTTGCAGGGCACGGAGTTGTCTTTTGATGTGCTCCAGACGTCAGCTGCCGGCATTCTGGGATTTCTCGCTTCTGATCCGCCGAGCGCAGATGGTTCAAGGGACATGACCAGCCAACTGTGGGTGGACAGGAGTCTGAGTCCTACTCTATCGCGACGGCTCTCGCTGAGCCTTAACAGAACAGAGCCAGCACAACAGGAGACAAGTGATAGTGAGCGAATAAAGGTGGAACAGGGGCCCAAAGGGAGCGTTGGTGAGTGTAATTAAGAAATGATATGTCGAATATGTCGCATATTTGTCAGGTAGCTTAAGTAATTAATACTAGTTGTTTGACGGCGCTCTGTTAATCTGACAACGTAAAGGGTAATCTGGGCTTTCGGAGTACAGGTAGTAGAATTAATGAAAGGGATACGCAACGGGGGCGTCTTGGCGATCTTATGGTAAACATCAGTGGGTGACGTCGGAAAGCAGAGGATAGAGCGTGCACAAGATCGGGATTGTGTCAGGCAGGGTTAAGATAGTTCCCCACGTCTCTGGGAGGCTTAATGAGGGCATCTAGATACGACGTAGGAGCGTTCCGATAGAATAGAAAAAGTCAAGCTACGATCAGGACACACAGAACGTAGAGAGGGTGAAATCGGGATAATGGTGCGCCGGCACAGAGTCTCTGGAGGTAGAAGCCCAAGGCGGGGGATGCCAGAATGAGAGAGCTCAAGATCATCAGAGCCTGATGTGAGGCGTCGGAATGAGCAAAGCCCACGCGCACCAGATACACATGGGACGTCAGGACAGGTGACGCCAGGATCAGTGGTGATCATGATGGAGCGGAGGATCATCAGGCGTCACCCTGGTGCAGCAACCAAGAATCAGAGGTGTTCAGGACGCAAGAGCAGAGGACGAGGCAGAGTGAGGGTGGAGACCACATAGGGTGTGTGTCAGGATAGCGTCCCGGCCGGGCACTTTAGGTGACGCAAAATTAGGACTTAATTTCAGATCGACGTTGCGTCCTGATTCGCGATTCACGTTATGTGTGCTAGGTGCTCCAGAGGCATGGGGCGCCCCTGCCGCAGAGTATTATTTTTGCTGATGAAGAGACAGTAACCCTGAGGCCCCTGAACAAAGGCTGCCCAAACCCAAACCCATCAGCAGGGCATCTGAGGGGAGAAAGGAGGGTCTGAGCATCGCGCCCCTAGCCAATGTAGGCATCGAAGAGGAGGAGAGGGAAGCTGATCGTCAGAGAAAACTCATGGTGTTGAGATTTCAATCGCCAGAGGTTGAGTAGAGATGGTTTGTTCCTAAATCCTCTGCCGTTTTCCTCTTTCCTTTTTCTACTTTTTCTGTGTAAAACTTCTCTTTTAAGCTAACAAGCTATCTAAGTACAAAGGCCAGGTTCGCCCTGAGTAGGTAGCTGAAAGCCACCTTCATCACTCCATCTCGAGAGGCTCCCTGCTATAACCCTCTGACCCTGCCCACGCGTAACCTCCTGCAAACAATTGGGCGAAATCACAGTGGTACTTTGCGTAGAAACAAGAGGAGAAACCCCAAGCCTGAATGGAACGAACAGAAAACCTCAGCAGACATGCAAACTCAAAAGACAAAACCCCAACCCAACAGTGAACCTAAGAGAAAACAAAGAAATATCAAGCCCAGCTAGCAAGGAACCACCGATACCAAAGCTGGGGAGAACCTCTTTCTGCCAGTGGCCGAAGGGACCACTTGCCGACGCCTGAATGAAGAAATGTAGGGGCTTGGACTATCCCCAGGAGGAGATCTGTCACCTGGCTCCCTTAAGGGCTTGCAGAACGGAACAAGAAACCGTAGGCCCACTGGAAGCACCCGCAGTGAAGGTGAATGCCCTGTGAGGGGCACCATCGGCAGGTCGGAAACCCCTACAAGCGATCCCAGCTACTCTGCACCCAGCCAGAGAATAGTGGCCAGCCGACAGCAAGGAACAGGGAGCCAGAGTAGGGCGTGGCAGGCGGTGCCACATACAAGAGGGTAGGTGATAACTGAGCCACCGGGGCTACTACTTCGCCAATAATTCAAGACTGCGACCGACCTATTGAGAAGGGTAGGGTTGCCCACCTATACAAAGTATTAAGTGAGGGCCCGAACCACACTGCGGGAAAAAGGAGGCGAGAGTAACCTGGACGTCCCTAGAGCAAGGCTGCCCAGAACCAAGGCCATCAGCAGGGAATTATAGGGGGGAGAGGGGGGTGCTAACTGCACTCCTGTAGGCAACATGACCATCAAAGAGGAGAAGGGGGGAACCTATTGTCTGAGCAAACTCATGGTGGTGAGATTTCAATCGCCGGAGGTGTTCTGCAGATGGTTTATGCCTAAATCCTCGCGCTTTTTTTTTTCTCTTTTTTTTTTCTGTTGTTTTATATCATGTGTTCATTCTTTTTAGGTACAAGAAGCTGCGTACAGTGCAAGCTATGGAAAGAACAAGACCTATAAATCAAAACAAAACACAAAAGAAACCAAATTCCCGAGTCAGTCCACCACTAATCTGAAGAAAAGTTTGGTCAAACCATTTTCCAAGACTCTCAAATCTGAGCAAAATATATAAGGAAGTTTGAACAGTTAAAAAGAATTCTGTGCTTTTTGGGTAAGGAAAAAAGAGCTTTTGAACCAATGTTGTCAAAAAACGGATAGCTCAATACCATTAACACGGGAGTCCTTCACTTTTAAGGAGGGATAGGGAGGTGTCGCAAGGGCAGGATGGTGGAAAAGATTTGGGGTCATTTCCGGGAGGAAGTAGGTCTTTGTGCTCTTGATGTATTGGCCAAGAGCCATCAGGCGGCGGGTTTCGGTATATATTGTACTGTTCCGATCCGTATTATCAACTTCTTTCAGTAGGAGGTTTCGGGCTTCTGAGCGGGCGGGGCAGTCAAGCATAGTGTGCTGGTGGGTTTCTGGTTCAATCCAGCATTGGGGCAGGCGAGCTCAGCTTCTTTGTTGAACGAGGACGGGTGGGCCGCAAGGTACATTTTGGCGGCGTGTATCTGCTAGATTCTTCCCACCACAAATTTCCCAAGGCCCATAAAGGGGAGTGGGAATAGACAGGTGGGGTGGTTTTAGTAGGGGGGGGGGGGCATCAGTGGTCCACTCTTTGATGAGCATGTTGTTCACCCTGCTTGGCAGGGGGTGCTAGGTGCCTGCCATGAGCTGGGGAAGAGGGATGTTGCTCCCAGTGGGGAGGGGGGCATGGAGGACGAGTAGGAAGCGTGTTAGGCCTTCTTGCAGGGGGGCACGTCAGGTGTTCTAGAGCATCGATTGGCAGGTGTTTCCTGCTGGGCGGAGATGAAATAGGGGTCCGCTAGTGGAGCAGAGAGTATACTGACGAGGGGTCTCTGGTCAGATGCCAGCAGGAGCCTGGGGCCCTAAATGCCGAAAGGGAGAGGAAGGATGCAAGGAGCCTTCCGGTGGCCAGATTGTTCGTGCGGAGGGCGCAGGCGATCCTCATGTCTGCCAAGCGTCTTCTGTATCTGCACTATGTAATAATGGGGGGGAGGCATCCCTCCCGCGACAGGATCGAGTGTGGGGGGGAGAACAAGGCATTCGTGGTCCACCTCTGAACCCTGTGCCAACAGCTGTTCATGCCCCAGAGGCCGCTGGAGTTGGGGGTGTAGAAGTCGGTTGTGTAAGTTAGTATCGGGAAGAGGAGGACTTGCGCGAAGTGGTGGCCGAGGAAAGGCCTAACGCCAGCGCCTGGAGAGGATAATCTTTTGACCAAAGAAAAGGGAGCCCGGGCTAGCGAGACTTCGTGTCTGTAGTGGTGTGTTGCTGTCAGGGCGGGATTCAGCCAGTGGCCTAGCCATCCTATTACTCATTGAGGGTGGAAAGGTTGACCGGCTAGGTCGATAGGGGTGGTAGCATGGGGGTCCTCTGGCTGGGAGTCCTCCAGTGTATGAGTTCGGGTTTGAGGACCGAGAAGGCGACTCCCAGATTCCGGCCCCTATCGGCTTTTGCTGTGTAGGTTCTTTGCAGGCGGCAGACATTGTCCCGGTGGGACTCTGAGGCCACAGTGATGGCGAAGTCGTCAACATATGAGAGCAGTATGCCCTTAGGGATTGCCGAGTGCAGGGGGGTAACGTAGAGAAGAAAGAGAAGGAGAGAAACAGGAGACCATTGTAGGGTACCTACTGAGACCAGTGCTGGGAGGTTGGGGGAGCCTTGGAACAATAGGGTGCAAGCCCTCTCGGCAAGGCAGGAGGAGGCTCAGTCGATTATAGAGGAGGGGGTATTTTTGGCTATGAGTGAAGCCCTGAGGGTGGTCGCGTCAACATTGGAGAAACCAGTATAAATATGGCGCAATAGAGTGGGGAGCCTGAGTCTGGGTCTTTGCTGGGTCCTGACATGCTGTGCCTGGGAGTGGCAGGAGTCTGAGGCGCCAAGGCCTGGGAGCGAGCGGCACTGGTTGCGGTGGAGTATGTTTCTGGAGTGGGCAATGGCGGAAAGCCTCACAGTCATGAGCGTTCAAGGAGATTTAACATGGTCTTGTGGAGAACTATTCTGCGGAAGCATGCCAGGGAGTCGTATGACACCTTTCCTGGATTGTCCAGGACTACGCCATTTGCCACTTTCAGCTTGGGTGGGTGGTACCCAAAGGCTACAAGGGGAGACATGAGGTGTAGTAGGATCGCAGGGTTGACGAGATTCACCTTGTTCCATACCGAATATGGGATGGAGTGAGCTCCGGGGGCGGAGGAGGGTGATAACTTGCCCAGGGCATGATTAATTTGTTCCTTTGTGAGGGGGGGTGCTCAGGGTCCCGTGACAGGCTTCCTCTCAGAGGAAGGGGGTCCTTTGTTCGGGAGCAGTGATCCAGGAGGGCTCTATTGATAGACACCGGGTCTGTGGCACCGGGGAGGGAGGGGAATCTAGGGGTCTCCCTGCGGGCTACAAATTGTTTAGGCGTCCATATGTTGTGAGAAGTTGTTTTAGTACGGAAATGTGCCCAGTAGGAGGCTTTAGCTCTTCTGGTAGCTTTGAACTGTCCCAGTCTGGACTGCTTGGCAGCAGTGTGGAGGTTGAGGGTGTGGAGCCTTTCTGCCCTTTGTGTCGCTTTCGTGAATTCTTTGGGTAGGATAGTAAGGATGGGGGTCGACCAGGGTTTCGACCCTGGGGAGGGGCGGGAATGAGGGGTCTGAGTTTGGATTGTGGAGGTGAGGGTACAGAGGGTAGAGGGGAACAAGGAGGAGAGTTGTTTGGGAGAGAGTCTTTCGCGGAGAGGAGGGACACGCCAGCCCTGGAGAGTGTTCGCCAGGACAAGGGAGTCGCTGGCCTCGCAAAGTGGCATAGGCCGGGGTGAGTTGGGGGAGGAGGGTTGTAGGGAGATGAGGATTGGGATGTGGTCTGAGCCAGTTGATGGGAGGGATCATCAGCAAGAGATTACGGTGAGTCAGGTGCACTGCCGTTGCTTCAGGATGCCAGGTGGGCTAACTTGGCACCCTTGACGTTAGGGGCGCCCAATGCGGTGTTGCCACTCTCGCTTAAGCCAGGTACATCAGGAAGCACGGTTGCCATACAGACTTACCTCTGGATCCTAGTGGCTACACAACCTTACATCCAATGCTTCTGGCCGTAGCTCACAATAGCATCATATCTTCTGATTCACTACTCATTCATCCAACCTCCAAAGCACCACTGGAGTATTAGCCCCTGTGGCTTTCCAGCCATCCCTCTTGACTGGAAAGGGGGTACCCTTGGCACAAACTATTGGTTTAGTGAGGAAGCCACCGTATGCTTCATTTTAATTTTGCGCTTCGGCTCAAAACACATAGACTCTGCAGTTCTATTTTCAGCACTTGATCTTTCAAAGAGTGAAAATGCCAGCTCACTCCAGTGTGAAAGCTAGGGATAGCTATGACAGTCTCAAGCACACTTCATTGTTGTGGTTTCTCGGCACTTAGCCTTTGGCGCGAAGCGGCCAGACTCCGGATTTTCCCCTCACCTTTCAATCTCCTCACCACGAGGCCCACCCGGAAGGCTCCACCAAAACCTCAAGAGCGATTCTGAATCCTGCATCAGCATCAGGCAGGGCTCGATGCCAGCTACCCACTGGTACAAGATCCATCCCTACCTGACTATTATTCATGGAGTTATAGGAATACAGGCTGGCGGAAATTTACTTGCTGGCAGATTACTCCACAACCACATGACGGATTCCAATGCGGCTTGCAGGAGGTGGTTGGGCTCGACGCCAGCTACGCAACGGTATGAGGGACGTCCTTGTGGCATCAAAACCTAGGATTTCGCTGACATCTCTGGAGGGGGTCTTAGGTAGCCTGAGGGCAGAATTTTCCTCGATGGCAGATTACTGTACAACCGCATGATGGATTCCAATTCGGTTTCCAAGAGGTTGTTGGGCTTAACGCCAGCTACGAACCGGTATAATGGACGCCCTTACGGCATCAAAGCCCAGGGTTTCGCCGACTTCTCTGGAGAGGGTCTTATCTAGGATGCTGGCGGAATTTTACCTGATTGCAGATTGCTTTACAACCGCGTGACGCATTCCAATTCTGTTCTCGGTAGGCTATTGGACTCGACGCCAGCAACGCAACGGTATAAACTACGTCCCTCTCCCATGAAAACCCAGAAAGTCACTGTCTTTTGTGGTGATACTAAGGTTGCGGAACTTTACTCGATTGCAGATTACTCCACAGCCACCTGACGGATTCCGGATCCGTTTGCGGGAGGCTGTTGGGCTCGACGCCAGCTACGCAACGGTATAGATTACGTCCCTGTCGCATCAAAACCCAGGATTTCGCTGTCTTCAGTGAAGGGGGTCTCAGGTACTCTGGTGGCGGAACTTGACTGGATTGCAGATTCCTCCACAACCGCAGGATGGATTTCAATTCTGTTTGCGGGAGGTTGTTGGGCATGATGCCAGCTACACGCCGGCATAAGGTCCATTCCTACGCGATCAATAACCATGAGGTTAACACTCTGACTGGGAGGGATACCCGGAGGGATACCAGGAGGAGCCATAGTGAAGCCATGAGTGAGGTGCCACCTGTATTAACAAGAATTAGAAATTGAATAGAAGACTATCTAAATGAACTATATGAGTGTAAAATATATTGTGACCCAGGTCAGAAAGCAAAGGAGAGACCATTGACGGGTTTCCAGAGTGAATCCTGAAGATTATGTTGCGTATCAGTGTGTGCCCGGCAAAAATGATGGTGCCCGGATGATGCCCAAAAGCTATGGTGTTGCACCAGGTGACGCCCGGAAGATATGGGGTTGCGCAAGTTGCGCCCAGTGATAATTGGTTTAAGTAGTTGCGTCCTGATTTTCGGTTGACGTTATGTGAGCTAGGTGCGCCAAGGATTATTTTTGCTGCTGATGTCGTATATCATTGCCGGAAAGCTGAGAACATGTGAGGGTTGGCAAATGCTAGGTCAATGGCGCTAGGCCGGCGTGAGCCAGAAAAGGGAAAGTGTCTGTAGGTGCCCGGGGTATGGAGGAGGGAAAAGCCCAAATGAGCGGCTTTATAGAAGTCAGGGGCCGACTCCTCTTCCACTTTTGAGGAGAGGATCCTGAAAAGGTCAACTGCCGGGTTGTGAATGTTCAAGTGGCCTACGACCAAGTAGGGAAAGTCCTGGTCAACAAGGGAAGTTCCAGGTGAGACTGAACGCCTGGGACGGTTGACTGGCCTTGCATCAACATTCCCTATCCTGAAGCGAGGAAAAGTGGAGCCGAAAACAGCATTGGGGTGTCTATACGTCGAGGGCCATAAAATATTACGATTCTGGAAAAAGAAACAGGAATACTGAATCGTATTGTAAAATATTTAGGGAAACGTAGCACGCCACTTTAGGTCTGCTACCAATGGGAGCGAATGACCTGAAGCCTAAAAAGACAGGGATGAACCCTTTTGAGGAGGGGGGTCTTGTAAAGTAAAACTATAGTCAAGGTAGCCTTCAATGGCGGAGGAAAATGAGGAAAGGAACACATCCCCGCTACCTGGGCTGTGGTGTTGAAGAACGTTTAGGTCATTCGCCAGAGCCAGTCCTTGGCGCGAGGTGGAGCAGGGGATTTTGCACATCTCCGAGATCGACCCGAGAGGTCAGTAGGGGTCTTGGGGGGCAGGCCCTGGGCAGCTGGCGCTGGATGGGACCTGCTGGGGGGGCCAACAGGCATCTCCCCGCTAGTGGGGCCTGGGGGTGGAAAGGGCGATAGTCTGGGCTGTAGGGGCTTGAGAGGTAGAGGGTGCTGCGCGGCAATCATCGCCCACATCTATGGCTTCCTCACTGTCGGGGGACGCGTCAGATATTTCCTTGTCAGATGGTGGGAGGGCCTCGGGTTAAGGTGGCGGGATTGGTCTTGCCCTGCATTCCCTGCAGAAGACATCGTGGTCGTCACCAGAGTTGGGGCACCAGAGGAACAACGTGGGGCAAGATAGGCAGACGGACTTGGAATCACCACCCTTGGGGCAGGTAGCGTTTTGGTATCTGTGAGCCGAGCGAGTATGATGAGGCGCACAGTAGGGGCACGTCGGGTGTTTCTGGGTGCATCGGGGCGAAGTGTGTCCAAATCGGTAGCAATTGGTACACTGAGTGTAGCGCTTAGCTTGCCTCGTTTTTTGGACTTTGAGTCGTTCGGAGAAGAGGAAGAGGGCTGGGACAACGATGGGAACGTCGTCGTGGTTGAGGGAAATAACCACTGAAGTCGCCTGCTTCGTGAGCTTATCAGCACAGTCGTTTCTTAAGGTCCCTGGCCACGTCAATCTTGCCCTCTTTCAGGTTGTGGATGACCTCCTTGATGAAGTCGAAGAGTGTGT